>ERZ1048068.29-NODE-29-length-136485-cov-10.824005_pt1 | contig 136485 bp, 130 predicted proteins | sample MGYA00383098_ERZ1048068 | MGnify/ENA primary metagenome ERZ1048068 (study PRJEB29581, sample SAMEA5548368) | metagenome | biome: marine; feature: coastal; material: water | depth 1 m | study: Short-term variability in the microbial, nano- and picoplankton...
TGATTACAAATCAGCTGCTCTAGCCAGCTGAGCTACATCGGCTTTTTAATGTTTTCCACACTAAAAAAGCCCGCTATTTCTAACGGACTGCAAATGTATATATATTTTTTTGGTTTCAAAACATTTTTTAAAAATTTTTATGAGGTTTGATGACGTATTTTTTCTTTTCGTTTTTTTAGCTGGCGTTCCAATATATGAACTGCAGTATCTACACCTTCCTCAAAGCTTTTACATTTCTTCTTTACAACCAAACTATCGCCGGGTACAGAAAGTTTGGCTTCAAATACTTTATTTTCTTTTTCTGATGTGTTTTCTACCTTTAAAAATACGTCGGCCTTAATTATTTTATCGTAAAACAAATCAAGTTTGTTCATTCGCTTTTGAATGAAATTAATGAGTTTTTGGTCAATATTAAAATTGATGGATTGTGTGTTTACTTTCATAATTTTAAGATTTTATGAGTTATACTTTTGTTTGTCTAGGGTGTGATTTTGCATATACTTTTTTTAGTTCTGCAATGTTATTGTGGGTATAAACTTGTGTGGCCGCCAAACTGGAGTGGCCCAAAAGTTCTTTAACGGCGTTCAAATCTGCACCATGATTCAATAAATGGGTTGCAAATGAATGTCTAAGTATGTGAGGGCTTTTTTTGACTTTGCTAGACACCTCTGAAAAATAGGTGTTGATAATTCTGTAAACAAGTGTTCCATATATTTTTGCTCCTTTTTGAGTTAGAAAAAGAAAATCTGGCGCCAAAATTTGTTTCAATGTGGTTCTCATGTCTAGGTATAACTTAAGGGTGTCTTGTACTGTATATATTAACGGAATGTAGCGTTCTTTATTTCGTTTACCCAACACTTTTATTTGTTGTTGAGCAAGATCTACATCACTAATTTTTAAATTTATTAGTTCAGATCTACGGATTCCTGTAGAATAAAACAACTCTACTATAAGTTTGTTCCTAATGGCTTCAAAATCATGAGTTGCAGCACTGCTTAAAACTGTATTAATTTCTTCTTCTGAAAATGGAATATGCACTTTCTTTTGCACCTTTAGTGCTTTGTGCTTTGCCAAAGGAGAATGTTTTAAATCTCCTATTTTAATTAAAAATTTATAATAACTATTTAAGGATGATACTTTTCGATTAATAGACCTATTACTCAAACCAGTATCGACAAGTTGAATGATCCAACTGCGGATTTGTGTGTAATTAATAGCTTTTAAATTATCATCAGAAAATTCATCTAACAAATAGCTTTGAAATACTTCCAGGTCTTTCTGATACGCCGTTATGGTGTGTTCAGCATATTTTTTTTCTAAAGAAAGATAATCGACAAAAGACTGAATAGACATAGTATATAATTCGTATTCCTAAGATACAAAAATTATCAACATCCTTAGCCGAATTATCTACACTTTGTCTTAGCTATTCTTATTAAAGATGCCACACATATAGCCCACAACGCCACCGACAATGGCGAGTATAATAAACTCAATTGCTAAGAGAATAATAAATTTTGTATCGATTTCTTTACTTGAATACATGAAAAAATTCATGCTTAAAGTGTAAAGAAGTCCAATAACAAAACCTGCTTTTAGTCCTGTAGAGAAAGTGGTGATACTTGCCCAGCGGTTATAAATTAATGACACTAATAGTGACATAAACAAACAACCAAGAAAGATCATCAACAAACATGGCTCAACGTTAGTTCCATGAATTTCTGGAAATAAAACGCCGTAAAACAACCAGCCAAGTAAAAAATAAACAATGGCACCAACGATGCCCGATAAGAAAAATGATTTGGTATTCATATCAATTTAGATTTAGGTTAGAACTCAAATATAGCAAAAAAAAAGCACCTATAATAAGGTGCTTAATATTTTAAAAAACTTGGCGTTTATAGATTCTCAGCGTCTCTTAGGCTTTGAATGTATTGCGCTTTTTGAATTTCTGCTCTTCTTTTTACGGAGGGTTTCGTAAATTGTTTACGTGTTTGCAATGAACGTTTTGTTCCTGTTCGATCAAACTTACGTTTGAAACGTTTCAGCGCTCTATCTATGTTTTCTCCTTCTTTTATTGGTATTATTAGCATAAATTTAAACCTCCTTTCTTTAGAATTAAGTTGCAAATATAATCTTAATTATATTATTGCAACAATTTATTTTAAAATATTTCTAGCAATGACCAGCTTTTGTATTTCTGTTGTCCCTTCTCCTATAGTACAAAGTTTTGAATCTCTGTAAAACTTTTCTACAGGATATTCTTTTATGTACCCATATCCACCATGAATTTGTACCGCTTCATTTGAAATTCTCACACAGGCTTCACTGGCATACATTTTGGCCATTGCACCCATGGTAGTTACTTTTTCACCATTGTTTTTCATTGATGCTGCTTTATGAATCAGCAAATTAGAAGCTTCAATTTCAGTGGCCATATCAGAAAGTTTGAAAGAAATGCCTTGAAAACTTGAAATTGGTTTTCCAAATTGCACACGCTCTTTGGAGTATTTGAGGGCTGCTTCATACGCCCCTTTGGAAACACCTTGTGATAGGGCTGCAATAGAAATACGTCCTCCATCTAATATTTTTAGGGATTGTATAAATCCTTCTCCTTCTTGCCCTAAAAGATTGTCTTTGTGTATTCTACAATTATCAAAAATGAGTTCTGCAGTTTCGCTAGCTCTCATACCTAGTTTATCTTCTTTTTTTCCAGAGCTGAAACCTGGTGTACCTTTTTCGATGACAAAGGCAGACATACCATGAGTATCACCTTTTTCGCCAGTGCGAGCAATGACTACTGCTATATGTCCACTGATACCATGTGTGATAAAATTCTTTGAACCATTCAAAACATAATAATCTCCATCTTTTGTGGCAGTTGTGTTCATCCCTCCAGCATCACTTCCTGTGTTATGTTCAGTAAGGCCCCAAGCACCAATCCATTCCCCTGTAGCTAATTTTGGAAGCCATTTTTTCTTCTGATCTTCATTACCAAAATAGTGAATATGACCAGTACACAGTGAATTATGTGCTGCAACAGAAAGACCTATTGAGGGATCAACTTTTGCGATTTCTTCAATTATGGCAGCATATTCGTGATAACCCAAGCCAGAACCTCCATATTCTTCTGGAATAAAAATTCCCATAAAACCCATTTCCCCTGCTTTATGTAAAACATCTTTTGGAAAATGTTGTACTTCATCCCATTCCATAATATGTGGACGAATATACTGCTCTGCAAAGTCTCGAGCAGAGGTTGCAATTAATTCTTGTTCTTCTGAAAATTGAAAATTCATAGAGATTTAATTTATATACAAATATAGACTAATTATGTCTAATTTTTCAACTGGAAAATCTTTAAGTTTTGTTAATTCCTTGATAGAACTATACACTTCTTTTAACGTTCTCATTTCTACAATGTTATACACCAATTCATAGTCTATAAATGGAATTTTTACAAAATCTTCTTGACTGGCAGTATTTAAATTTACACGTTGAATCGGTCTTGGACGATCTATTTTGAAAGTCTTACTAATGTTTTCAATAACCTCTTGAGATAAGCCATATACCCCTTTGAGTTCCACTATATCTGCAAAGCCACCTTTGAATTTTTCTCTGTAGCGAATGATGCGTTCAGATAATTTTGGACCAACACCATATACATTCTGAAGCTGTTCAGAGGTGGCCAAATTTAAATCAAGTTTAGATTGTTTCTGGAGTTTAGATTTGATTTGTTTTTGAGATTGTGATACCCATTTTGGAAACTTAAAATAGGGTGAAATGGCCGAAAGTAGAGAATCTGAAACACCTGTAACCCGCTGAAAATCTTTAGTCGAATTGATCCACTTTTTACTTGATCTGAAATTGTTCAAAAGTTCAATTTCTTTCAAAGACATTCCGAGTTCATAGCCTTTGTATGAGGATATAAAATTAGGGTGAAATGAAAAATGTTTTGGGGTTTTCTCTTTTAGAGCGTTTTGATGTAAACTGTCATATTCTTTTTCTAGTACCGCAAGTATTTTTTTATCTAATTGATGAGATACAGAGTTGCTTTTTGAAACAATGATCAATAACATTTGAATCAAAAAAACAAGGAAAAATAAAATTAGAATTCCTATTCGTTGTCGTTTTGTAAAATAACGAAACAATGGGGCATTAGTTTATAAAATTATTTTTTTATGGCATTTAAATATTTTTCAAGTTCTTTTTTAACTTTAGGTGCAAGAATAATAATTCCAACCATATTGGGCACCATCATTGCAAAAATCATTGCATCTGAAAATCCAATAACTGAGCCCAAACTTGCTGCTGCTCCTACAACCACAAAAAGACAGAAAATAATTTTATAGGTATATTCCATTTTTTTGGAACGCCCAAACAAATAGGCCCATCCTTGAAATCCATAATAAGACCACGATATCATAGTGCTAAATGCAAACAAAACTACTGCAACAGTCAGTACATATGGAAACCATGAAATAGCAGACTCAAAAGCCCCTGAGGTAAGCAATATAGCCTGAGCATCATTTAAGGATGCATTTGAAGCATTCACATTTCCTGTGATGATAAGTACCAAAGCTGTCATGGTACACACTACAACGGTATCAATAAAAGGTTCCAAAAGTGCAACCATACCCTCTGATGCTGCATATTTTGTTTTTACTGCAGAATGTGCAATAGATGCAGATCCAATTCCCGCTTCATTCGAAAAAGCAGCTCGTCTAAATCCTTGTACAAGAACACCAACAGCACCGCCTGCTACGCCTTCTGGACTAAATGCTCCTGTAAATATTTGTGAAAACGCATCGCCTATCATATTGAGATTTGAAAAAATAACAAATAATGATGCAGTTACATAAATAACCACCATAAATGGCACAATTTTATCGGTTACCTTTGCTATTTTTTTGATTCCTCCAATAATAACGACCCCAACTAAGACTGCCATCACTATACCAAACAACCAGCCTTTGCCATGCAATACAGAGGCCTCTCCACCTGTAATGTTTTCTACCAATTGGAATGCTTGGTTGACTTGAAACATATTTCCGCCACCAAATGACCCACCAATAACAAAAATGGCAAAAAGAACTGCCAATATTTTACCTAATTTCTCTAATCCTTTAGATTTTAGCCCCTTTGTAAGATAATACATTGGGCCGCCATAGACCACACCATTTTCATCAATATCTCTGTACTTTACTCCAAGTGTACACTCCACGAATTTTGAAGCCATTCCCAAAAGTCCAGCAACAATCATCCAAAAGGTAGCTCCTGCTCCACCTATTGAAACAGCGATAGCCACACCAGCAATATTTCCTAGTCCAACCGTGGCCGAAAGTGCTGCGGTAAGTGCCTGAAAATGAGAAACTTCTCCTTCATGACCTTCCACTGCAATGGTTTCAATACTATCACCCCCAGGGGTGGCATCACCAGCAGCTTCCATAGTTTCGTGGTGGTCTATACTATCGTATTTTCCACGAACAATATTGATGGAGGTTCGTATGCCACGAAGGTTGATGAACTTAAAATAAATCGTAAAATATGTTGCGCCTATTATAAGAGGAAACAACACCCAAAACACTTTGATATCTTCTGTAAATTGGATTTGATAAAAAATAAAATTGACAAACCAACCTGTAGCCTCTCCAAATTTTTCATCAATAATTTGATCAATGCCTTTGTCTTGAGCAAATGAAAAAACAGGAAGTAATAAAGCTAGAAGTGTATGTGTTTTGAGTTTCATAAAAACGTTTTTTGTGTGTTTAAAAGCGGCAACAAGATGACAAAAAAAAACGAGTTATGCAACAGATTAAATTAAAGTTCAGATATTAGGGATTAAAACCAAAAACAGTTAACTCACTTCTATATTATACATCGAATTAAGGGTTTGGATTTGTTCTGGCCGCCCCAAAACAATCACTTTTGAACCTGGAACTAGTTTTTGGTCAGCCTCTGGATTGATATGGTAATTACCATTTTCGTCTTTATAACCAATCACATTACAGCCGGTTTTTTTACGTAAATCCAGCTCCAAAATGGTTTTTTGTTTGGAAGTATCATAGAGTTGTTCAACAGCAACTTCCTCAATATTTATAGTCTGATCTCCAACAATCGATAGATTATCAACGAATTCCAATAAATCGGGTACTACCACCAACGAGGCCATATGGTCGCCACCAATACGATCTGGCAAAATCACATTATTTGCCCCTGCCAGTTTGAGCTTACTATAGGTCGTTTCTTGCGACGCTCGACTAATGATTCTAATATTTGGGTTAATTTGTCGGGCAGACAAAACCACAAAAACATTTTCAGAGTCATTGGGAAGTGCAGAGATTAAACAAAAGGCTCTGTCGATTCCTGCAGCGGCCAAAATCTCATCCTCGTTAGCGTTACCAGTTACAAAAAGGGTAGCGTCATTTTGATGTTTTTGAACCACTTGTCCATCTTTTTCAATCACCACAAAATCACGATGGTGTGTAGCCAACTTCTTTGCCGCTTGTTTTCCGTTTCTACCATAGCCACAAATAATGACATGGCCTGAAAGTGCATCAATTTTCTTTTGCATTTTCTTTTGTTTTAATTCGTTGACATCATTTTTTGAAATGATATATTCTGTAATAATTTTTAAGGCATATCCTACAATAATCACACTAGTGAGTATAAGAATAATTGTAAATAATTTTGACTCCTGATCCAAAGGTTGAACCTCTCCAAATCCAACTGTTGTGACGGTAATTACAGTCATATACACCGCATCTAGCCAAGAAAAATCAGATATGATTTTGAATCCAAAAACACCTATTAATAGGACCAAAATAAGCAATACAACAGCTGTATTGAGTTTGGATCGAAAAATTTTTACAATGGGGTTGACCATAGATTTAGATATCAAAAACTGAGGTGCGTTTGGAAAAAATTAAATCTTTTATTCGAAGCCAAAACGCTAAAAACAAATACAGTGCAAATGCGAAACCAACAGTCACAAAAGTAACATAAATAAAGGAGGTTCGAACCACTTTGGCACGCATCCCAAAACGATCGGCAATACGCTGACAAACATGAAAACCATTGCGTTGCAAATAGAATAAAAGATGATAAAATAACTTCATACTGCAAGTTAAGCATTTCGATTTAAAAGAACACTACCTATACCACATTGAAGACATTTTATGTTATCACAATAATTGTTTTTTAATTCAATTAAGGCTTGAGAATCTAGTGCTGTTTTTGAGATTGGTTTAAGAGCATTAAACCCTAATACAATATCATTTTGCTCTGATGGAATGGATTTTAATATCGAAATTATAGAGTCTTGATCTTGACCATTAACATGTTGATAGGCATATTTTATGGGCAAAACAGAATTAATAATAAGCAAATCAACAAAGGATTTTGAAAGTGGCTTTATTCGTTTTGAAGAGGATTTTTTAAACGTATAATGGGTGTGCCAATAATCTGATGTACTGCACTGAAAAATTCTTTGTAATTCTTCGTAAGAATTTACTTGTATAATTTTTGAAAACAAATGTGTGTTTTTGTGATACAGTTGTACTAATTGTGCCAATCGAATGGTTGGGAAATTAGGTGGCCTTAAACGAAAAAACCGCATTGGAAGCACTCCAAAATTAGAAAGTTGATACTTTTGTTTTAAAAAACAATATGCCTTATTCAATTCTCTAAAATAAGGATCTTCAACATCGTCTTCGAGCAACCCCGACTGGCCAAATAGCAACGCTTCCATTTGGGTAGGATCATTTTGAAGTTTTCGAAACATAGAAAATTGAAATGATTTAGCTAAACTCCAAAAAGCATCGCCATTGACTTTTGCGCCAAAACCTCGTGCCAATTGCCAAAACATTACAGCTTCCCAATCTTGATTTGTGGCCAAAAGTTGTTTTTCAATAGGCTTATATTTTTGTTCCAATCGCTCAAAATAAAGTCGTTCTAGCCAATTGGAAATCTGAAAATCACTCACCGAAGAAAACTGTGATGCACAGGCTATCCATTTGTTTATATTCGTTTTTAATTCTTTGTAATTATTTAAAATTTGTGGATGCACAAAGGATTGTAAAACAAGAGTAGGAACCCTAGAATTATCGGCTCGAAATACCTCTGAGTTGTGCTCCCAAACAACATGCAAAATGACATTGTCGTAGGCAGGGTCTTTTTCATGATGATGGGCATACCAATCCGAGGATTGCAAATGAATTTCCACTGTGCCAACCCACAATTGGTCGTCAATATAAATTTGTGCATTAAAAAAATTGGGGCCTGAATTGACATTGGGCAAACCAACCGATTTTATTATAATAGATTGATTTTCTGTTGTTTGTAACGATTCTAGGGCGAATTTTTTATGCAACCAGACATGATGTAAAAAGTCTTCTTGCATGGTATAAATTTAACCATTACATGGAAAAAACAAAAATAAAAGATAAAGGTTTAATAAAATTTAGAAAAAGATTAGTCTAAATACCCCATTTCACGCATCCAATCATCGTTAAACATTTTACCAACATAACGACTACCATGGTCGTGAAACAGAACCACGACTACATCATCTGGACCAAAATGTTCTTTAAGCTGCAATACGCCTTTTATTGCGGCTCCTGCAGAATTTCCTAAAAACATACCTTCTTCCTTGGCTAATCGTTGCGTATAGACTGCTGCATCTTTGTCAGTTACCTTTGTAAATCCGTTAATTATACCAAAATTAACATTTGCAGGAAGAATATCTTCGCCAATACCTTCAGTAACATAAGGGTAAATTTCATTTTCGTCAAAAATACCAGTTTCGTGATATTTTTTAAATACACTACCATAAGTATCAATTCCCCAAACTTTTACGTTTGGATTTTTCATTTTCAAATAGCTGCCTACTCCAGAAATAGTCCCTCCAGTTCCTACACCCACAACAAAATGCGTTACTTTTCCATCAGTTTGTTCCCAAATTTCTGGACCTGTACTTTTAAAATGCGCTTTGCAATTACTTGGATTGTCATATTGATTTACATACCAAGAATTTGGTGTTTCTTCCGATAATCGTTTAGAAACAGAATAATATGAGCGAGGATCTTCTGGTGCTACTGCAGTAGGACAAACCACCACTTCTGCTCCCACAGCTCTAAGAATATCCATTTTTTCTTTTGATTGCTTGTCTGATAAAACAAAAATACATTTATATCCTTTCACTATTGCTGCAAGTGCCAATCCCATACCTGTATTTCCAGATGTGCCCTCAATGATTGTCCCTCCTGGTTTTAATCGGCCATCGGCCTCGGCATCCTCTATCATTTGCAATGCCATACGATCTTTTACAGAATTTCCAGGATTGAAGGTTTCGTATTTTGCAAGGACTAAACATGGTAATTCTTTGGTCAGCTTATTTAGTTTGACAAGTGGTGTTTCACCTATGGTTTCAAGAATATTTTTGGCGTATTTCATCTAGAAAAATTTAAGCAAATTTACATCAAATAAAAAGGTGTTGCAAGCCTAAATTAATGAAGTTGAACTAGTTAAATTTAATGGCTTGTACTGGATTGATTTTTGTAATCAAATAAGATGGTATTATTAGCACTAAAAAGCAAATTAAAAAGGTCATCAAATTCAAACTAATTATATATCCAAAATCAATATGAACAGGAGCGCTAGTTACATAATAGACTGATGGGTCTAAAGAAATTGGATGCCAATATTTTTGAATAAACAACACCAATAACCCTATTCCATTTCCAATAATCAGACCTACAATTGCTAAATAACTAGCAGTATACAAAAATACTTTTTGAATGCTCCAATTGGTACAGCCCAACGCTTTTAGGATACCAATCATACGGGTTCTTTCCAGAATCAAAACAAGCAACGCAGTAATCATATTAATCACTCCAACAAGTATCATCATCCCAATAATACCATAGGTATTTTTATCAAAAATAGAAATCCATTCGAAGATAAGAGCATATTTTTGTTTGATGGTTTCTGCATTAAGGGTGGATGGGGTTTGTGCATAGACTTCCAAACCTTTGTCGTCTAAGGAGTTAAAATCTTCAACAAAAACTTCAAATTGTCCCACTTGATCTTTTTTCCAACGGTTGAGACGTTTGACATGATTTATATCACCTATTAAAAATGTTTTATCCAATTCTTCAAATCCTGAATTATAAATCCCTACAACAGAAAATTTTATAATGCTTGGGGGACGACTGGCACCAGATTTAAGAAAATACATTTGAAATGTTTGTCCTACTTTTAAATTAAGTCTACGACTTAAATAATCTGAAATAAGCACCTCTTCACTGTAAGTCTTTGAATAATTTGGTAATTGTCCTTCGATTAAAAAATCTTCAAAATAACGCCAATCGTAATCCTCTCCAACCCCTTTCACAAAAAGACCTTCAAAGTCTGTTGCTGTTCTGATGATTCCAAATTTATGGGCCACCGCCTGAATATGATTTATCCCATCAACAGACGAAAACTCTGGATAAAACGTTTGATCTATTGAAATAGGAACTTGTGCGCCCTGAGATGCATTACTGTCAAAATTTGAAATGGTAATGTGTCCGTTGAAAGCAACAGCCTTTTCACGAATTTTATGTTGTAATCCTATATTAACGGCAACAGCAATTAGCATTACAATCATACTTATTGCAATTGCTGCAATTCCTATTTTTATTATTGGTGCCGAAACACTACTTTTATAGGACTTTGCACTGATGATACGCTTTGCAATGAAAAATTCGAAATTCAAATCTAATAAATGAAATTAAGGTTTATCAAAAATACAGTTTTATTATTTGTTGTGGTGCTTCTTTCTTGTGGAAATCGAACAACTGATAAAAACGAAAGTTTACCCATAGTGGGCGCCAACCAGTTGGCAGTTTATTTACCAATATTAGAAGGAAAAAACATTGGAGTTGTTGCCAATCAAACTACTGTGATTTTTAAAAATAATAGGGATTTAACTGGAGCACATATGCACTTGGTTGATTCACTATTAAAATTAGGAATTAAAATAAAAAAAGTATTTGCACCAGAGCATGGTTATAGAGGAAAAGCTGATGCAGGCGAATATGTAAAAGATGGTGTAGATATCAAAACAGGACTTCCCATAGTATCACTTTATGGAGCTAATAGAAAACCAAACCCTGAAATTTTAAGAGATCTTGATGTTGTAATTTTTGATGTTCAAGATGTTGGCGCAAGGTTTTATACTTTTGTTTCCACACTGCATTACATGATGGAAACCTGTGCCGCGTTGAATATTCCTATTTTGATTTTAGATCGCCCCAATCCTAATGGCCACTATATTGATGGGCCTATTTTAGATTTAAATTACAAAAGCTTTGTAGGGATGCATCCTGTACCAGTAATGCATGGAATGACTATTGGAGAATATGCAAAAATGATTAATGGTGAAGGTTGGTTAGAAAATGGTATTCAGTGTGAACTAAAAATTATTCCAGTTGTTAATTATCACCATAAAAAAATCTACAATTTACCTATAAAACCATCACCTAATCTACCAAATGCCAAAGCAGTAAATTTATACTCAAGCTTGTGTTTTTTTGAGGGCACTAACGTGAGTTCTGGACGCGGTACAAGCACTCAATTTCAAGTTTATGGAAGCCCTTTTCTAAATTTAGAAAAATACAACTATGTGTTTACTCCAAAACCAAATCTTGGGGCAAAAAACCCCATGCACAATGGTGTAAAATGTTTTGGAAAAGACCTTACAGACTCAGAGTTTTTGAGTTCTATTAATCTAGAATGGCTTATTGATGCTTACATCAATACATCCAATAAATCTGATTTTTTTAATCCATTTTTCACAAAACTAGCAGGTCAAACCAAACTACAACAACAAATCGAAAGCGGAAAGAGTGCCAACACTATTCGTGAAAGTTGGCAAAAAGAACTAGAAGCGTTCAAAAAAATTAGAGCAAATTACCTTCTGTATCCGTAGTGGGCTTTCTGTAGGGTTGAAAGGGTTGTTTTAGTAAAGATTTCAAACTGCTGTTTTCAATTTCATTTGGAAATGTATCCACCCCATAGACAAGTACATCACGATCCAAATAACTGTAAGTTCCAAAAAATCGATCCCAAATCGAAAAAATATTCCCATAATTAGAATCCGTATGCGGCAATTTGTAATGATGATGTGTTTTGTGCATATCAGGAGAGACCAAAATATAACTCAATGCTTTGTCCACAGCTTTTGGAAGTTTTATGTTGGCATGACTAAACTGAGTGGCTACCAAAGAAAGTGACTGATAAAGCATCACAATTGCAATAGGTGTACCGATAATAAAAACACCAAAAAGTGTAAACACATAACGCACCACACTTTCGAGCGGATGATGTCTATTGGCTGTTGTGGTATCCACCTTGTGATCTGAATGATGCACCAAATGAATCATCCATAAAGGCTTAATTTTATGTTCTGTAAAGTGAGGAAGATACGCCCCTATTAAGTCCATCATCAAAATACCTAGAATAGCAAACAACCACAATGGCATTTCTGGAAGCCAGTACAATAGCCCAAACTCATTTTGAACTACCCAATCCGCAGATGCAAGAAGTAAAAACGCTAAACTAAAATTGATAACAATTGTGGTCCCCGTAAAAAACAAATTGGGCCATGCGTGGCGCCATTTTTTGTAATTAAATTTAAATAATGGAAAAGACCCTTCTAAAATCAAAAAAAAAGTCAGTCCTCCAACAAGAATGATACTTCTGTGCGAAGAATGAATTGTTTCGAAATAATTTAAAAAGTGTTCCATGGATAACTTAATTCAAAGATATTAATTTATTTTTTTCATCATGGATTCTACTATATTGAATGCCGCTGGACAAATTTTTACATTATTTAGGGTAAGGTTTGAAATTTGCTGAAATTTTCGGCGATCAGTGTGTGGAAATTCACGACAAGCTTTTGGACGAATATCATAGATACTACACTTGTTATCTTGACCCAAAAAAGCACACGGAACAGTTTGCAAAACGTAATCATTATCTTCATCTATTTTTAAATAATCAGCAATGAATTTTGAGGGTTTTATTCGAAATGATTTTGAAATGCGTTCAATATCTTTTGGGGTAAACAACGGCCCTGTAGTTTTGCAACAATTGGCACATTCTAAGCAGTCTGTACGCTGAAATTCCTCTTCGTGTAATTCCTGCATCAAGTAGTCCAACTGCTTTGGAGGTTTCTTTTTTAGCTTTGCTAGGAAAGTTTTGTGCGCCTTATGCTTATCTTTGGCATGCTTGGGCAAATCATTTAATTGGTCTTGCATGATGCAAAAATACAGTAAAAAATAATTTATGAACGATGTTTTTGGGGAAGCAATTTTAGACTATCAACTTGGGAAATGCAAAGAAGATATCATCACATCTACAAGTATTTCGGATGATGAACCTTTAAAAGTATCCTATTTATTTCGAACTTTTGATGACATGCCATTGTTGGAACAAACAGCACTAAATATGGCCAAAGGAACAATTTTGGATATTGGCTGTGGTGCTGGAAGTCATAGTTTATTCTTACAAGAAAAAGGATTTGAGATAAAATCTATTGATATTTCTCCAAAAGCCATTGAATGTTGTCGCCAACGAGGGTTACAAAATGTAGACGTTTTGAATGTTTTAAATGAAACTAATTCTTTTGATACATTATTACTTTTAATGAATGGATCCGGGATTTTTAAATCCTTAGAACAGACTCCAGAAGTTTTGGCCCACCTCAAAACATTACTTAATAAAAAAGGTCAAATTCTAGTGGATTCATCAGATATAAAATACATGTATGAAGATGAAGATAGCGGATTTTGGATGGATGCACACAGTGCTTATTATGGAGAACTCGAATATATGGTGCGCTATAAAAACAAAGAGGATTCTTTTCTTTGGATGTATTTAGATTTTGAACGACTAAAAACCGCCTGTACAATTGTTGGCCTAAGTTGTGAAAAAGTGATAGACGGACCTCATCACGATTTTTTAGCAAAAATTACTCTAAAAGACTAATACTACAGGTCAAATTTATAAAAAGCTCCTGCTGAGATTTGAAATCCTTGCACAGGGAAATGCATCCAGCGATGGTAATTTTGTCCTAAAATATTATTCAATTTTAAAGTTGCAGACCATCGGTTATTTATCACATAAGACGCATCAATATTTAAGTCAAAAAAGGCCTCTAGATTAGTGATTTTATTCAAATAAAGATTTGCAATTGAGGAAGATTCAATTTTTTGAAGATCAAATCTATCACCTGTGAAAAACCCTTGAACACTAAAATATAATCGATCTGTGGGATAATAGCGCATCGTTAATGTTGATTCGATTTGCGGTAAGTTCCATGCTTTGTCTTGGGTGTCTAAATTATAGGAATTAAAAATTGCTGTACCGCTAAAATTAAACTTATCATTTAATTCAAAATTAAGTGATCCTTTAAATGAAATCGTTTGTAAATTATCATACACCACACCAAAAGAATTTCCGTTAGCATAAGCCATTGAGTTAAAAGTACTTCTGTGGCTATTTTTTTGAAAAAATTGGGCGTCATTTTGTTGTAGGAAAGCACCATTTACATCGTAAGATAAACTGTTGGTTAACTTACCTCTTGCTCCTAAAAATAAATTATAAGGCATGGATGTTGGTTTAATCTCAAGCGTAGGTGATACAAAAGTATTTTCTGTGTATAAATTTCTGTAAGTATTCTGAAAAAGATCTCCATCTACACCACCATAAAAAATCAAAATGGAATTTACCACAGCAATGCTAGCTTCGATTTTTGGGTAGAAATAAAATTTTTGTTTTGAACGCTCTAGATCATTAAAATAAACTGTTTTCAAGCCAATGCTCAAATTAAAATCTGAAAGATTTAAGTTGTATTTTGGGGAAATTGAAGCTAGTAAATTCCCATATTTTACAGAGTTTTCTTGAGTAAGATTTTGTACAAACGAGCCTTTAAGAAAATCTAAAACAACACTAGTCTCAATAGGTGAATCAAATAACTCTAAGTTCAATTTCGAGTCCAATTGACCTCTCATTTCCTTAGACTCAAAATCATCAGAAAGGAGATAAAACTTGGCATCAACTGATTCAAGAACACCTTCGTTGATATCTAAACCGCCTTTTGTTTCATACACCGATACCATTTGTTTTGCATCAAATGATTGCTGTTGATTTGTGTCAAAAACAGGAAATAATCCGTACCAATTGGAAACAAATCGTTTGGCTACCGCCCTTACATTCCAATTCATATCCCGGTTTGAAACTTCATATTTTAACTGAGCGCTGTTTGTGGAAAAATTATCGTCTAAAAATAAATCTTTTATCCCGCCTTGTGATGAATGATGACTTAAATAGGCCGCAAAGTCTTTCCCTTTTGAAATGGATGTGTTTAAAAATAAATCGCCTTGAATCGTAGTATAATTACCGCCAGAAAGTGATGCTATATTACTGAATTTTTTTTCTCTTTTAAGTTGTTCTAAAGCAACGGATTTTGACTTTGAGGGTGTGAACACAGAAGCCACAGGAACCGAGAAAATAGTATAATCTACAGGTCTTTTCGTAGAGTTTTCTCGATGATCCAAAGATGGTGATTGTTTTATTTTAAAAGCGTCAGAAATTTTTGGCGTATAAGGCTTCACCACTTTAACCAGCTGCGTATCCAAAGAATCTTTTGTGCTTTCGGATTGTCCCAAAACTTGACCACAATTAAGTATAGCGACAAATAAAACGATGTTTAAAAATTTATTCTTCATCCAAATTTGTTTTTACTTGTTCTGCTTTGATAGATGCATTGGATTTTGAAAGTTCGCGCTCATAGGTTTCTAGCAACTGTGTTGCTTCAGTTTTTAGTTCAGTAAAATCTGAGAAATTTTTTATTACATTTTCCAAAATATATGTCGCTTGGAAAGCATCATTCAAGGCATAATAATTTTTGGCCATCAAAATCAATCCTTTTGCCGCAAATTCTTTTTGACTTGGAAATTGCTGAATCAGTTGTTGAATCATTTGATTTGAGGCTTCAAAATCATTGTCTTTATTATGAAAAAAAGCAGCATAATATTGGGCCTCTGCACCATAACTGGAGGAACCGAATGATGCCACCGTAGAATAGGATATTCTTGCCAAACTTTCGTCACCCAAAGCAAAAGCAGACCGTGCTGTAATGATGTGTGCATCATTTTTAATGTAGTCATCTGTACTAGGGTTTTCTTGTATAATTTTTGCATAATCTAGAGCAGAAGAATAGGACTTCTTATTAAACGCTATTTTCATCAAATTGGATTGTGCAAAAAGAATATTTTGAGGGGATTTTGCTTCTAGTTCTAAGCGTTTCAAATCTGATTCGGCATCCTCCTCACTTTGAAGTTTTATAGTACACACTTTCTGAAGGGCTTGTTCTGTAAATTCATTTGCTGATTGTTGTGCAACATATTCGTAGTGTGGTAAAGCATTTTGTTCTAAATCCTGTTTATTATACAAAGCAGCCAAATAATAATGAGCTTTTATGATTTGAGTGCCATTTGGAAACTTTGAAATATAACCATTAAAAAGTGAAATCGCTTTATCGATATTATTATCAAGGTATTGTTTTTCAGCAGATTCGTAGGCGGTTTTTTCTAAATCTGCATCTGTTACAGCAACATATTTCAAGGTGCCTATCCATTTAGCATAATCTTCTACATTTCCATTATCTACATAAATGGAACGCGCAGATCCTATGGCCTGATATGACTCTGGTGTTGAAGGATATTCTTTGGCTACTCTTTTAAATACTTCAAGTGCTTTTTTGGTGCTATTCATATTATAGAGTAATAATCCTTTGCGTAACATCGCCTTGGAAACCAATGCGCTTTTACTGAAATTATTGATGACCATATCATATTCTTTAAGTGCACCCTGAGAATTATTTTGATTGCTGTAGGTATTGGCTAACTCAAAATGAACTTGATCTAAATATGTTGATTTTTTATACTTAAGAACTTTTTTAAGATGACTTAATTTAGCTTCCGTTTGTCCCAAAAAACTATAACTTACAGCAGTTTGAAACATCGCATAATCTGCTGATGGTGCTTTATTCTTGACAACTTTAGTATATGCATCAATAGCTTTATTGTATGATTTGCTAACATAATAAGCATCGGCCATGCGCAGAAAAGCATCGTTTGTATAAGATTTATTTTCATCACTATTTGAAACATAAGACTGAAAAGCTGTAATTGCTTTTGGGTATTGTTTTAACTTAAAGTAAGTATACCCCAAATTATAATTCAAATGGTTTTGTTCTGGAGTCTGTGATGCAGAACGACTATTTTTAAAGGTTAAAAAATACTGAAGTGCGTCTTCAAAATTTAAATTCAAAAATTCAATTTCTGCATTCCAATAGGCAGCTCTAGCTGTAATTACAGGGTCAACTCCTATTGTAATTGCCTTTTTGAAAAGGAGTTGCGCTTCAAAATAATCAGCGCTATTATATAATTCTAATGCTCTAAAAAATGCTACTTTTTGATAACTGGGTTTTAAAGCATTTCGCATATTAGATTCCAAAAGCAAAAATGCTTCTTTATAATTTTTGGAAGAAATATAGGAATCAACCAAAAGGGATTCAATAGTTTCTTTAAAAAGCGACTTTGGGTAAGCACTCAAAAAATTACTCAATACTTGAGGCGTAGACATATATGGATTTCCAATATCATAACTTAACTTGGCGTAATTTAACCATGCATCTTCTTTGATCTTGGCATTAAAATCCATTTCAGAAGCACTTCTAAATGCATTAAGAGCCTCTTGTTTTTTATCTAAATTGATATAACTTTCCCCTAAATGATAATAAGCATTTTGAGCAATGGCATTGTTTCCATTAATAATTTTATTGAACTCACCAATTGCATTTTCAAAATCATTTTGCTTATAATAGGCATACCCCAACTGATAAAAATCAACGTTGGTCCATTTCCCTTTTTTACCTTTGTATGCCTTTAAATAAGGAATGGCTTCATTGTATTTTTTTAGGTTGAAATAACTTTCTCCAATTATTTTTGAAAGCTCCGAAGTTTCTTTTTTATTGGCATTTTCTAGTGCTTTTTTGGCCATTTCCAAAGCCTTTTGAAATGCTCCAATTTTAAAATTCAAATCGGCCTGAAAATAATTCAACTCATTCTTGTAACGCTCTTGATTTGAAACTTGATCTAGATATTTTGAGGCACTATCATAATCATCAAACTCGTATGACATAAAACCTAAATAGTATTTTGCCTGGGCACCATAAACATCAGAATATTCAACTTTAGATAAATTTTTTTGGGCTACTTTGTAATTTTTAGTTACATAGTTAACATATCCATTATTAAAGTAAAACTGTTCTTTTTTTGAAGAAGGTAATGTGTTTGTTTTTACATTTTTATACCATTTTCGGGCACGAGCATATTTGGCATTCGCAAAATAATAATCCCCCGCATCAAGATAAATAGTGTTTTGTCTTGGGCTAGTTGGATAATTTTTCAAAAACTTCTCTATATACTGTTCTGCGTTGGATTGATTTAACCTAATGGAACAAACAACAAAATAATATGCAGCCTCATAAGCCATTTGAGGTGCTTTTGATTGCTGTTGTAAGTCATCAAATTTATCCTGAGCAGAAACATAGGCGCCATTATCAAAAAGAGAAATAGCTTTCTGATACTCGTTTTGAGGCTGATGATATATTTCTGTTTTTTGAGCAAATAACGAAAGACCAAAACATAAAATGAAAAAAGAAAAAAATAGGTTTTTATAATTCATACGAATTGTTCTCGATTTGTATTCAAATATAAAATTTATAGTATTTATAACGCTGGATTTACAATTAAATTATAATTAAAAATTCAAGTTTTTTAAAATTGAAATTGTTTAATGTTGATGAAATTTGATTATTGCTTTGAATAGTAATACTTTTATAAAATAATTTTAATATTAATTCATGTCCGAATCCGTTTTAAAACTAGACAGCGCTTCTATTTTTCAGGATAAAAATTTAATCCTAAACGAAGTCAATATTGATGTAAAAAAAGGAGAATTTGTTTACTTAATTGGGAAAACTGGCTCTGGAAAAAGTAGTCTTCTAAAAACATTATATGGCGATTTGGGACTTGCGCATGGCAAAGGAGAAATCGTTGGTTTTGATTTAAATGTATTGAAAGACAAAAACATTCCTTTTTTGAGAAGAAAATTAGGCATTGTTTTTCAAGATTTTAAGTTGCTCAATGAACGTACAATAAACAATAATTTAGATTTTGTTTTGCGTGCCACAGGATGGAAGGATAAGGCAAAAATTAAGCAAAAAATAGAAAACGTATTGACTAAAGTGAGTATGCAAAATAAAGGTCATAAATTCCCTTATGAATTGTCTGGTGGTGAGCAACAACGCGTAGCGATTGCGAGGGCATTATTAAACGACCCCGAACTGATTTTAGCAGATGAACCTACTGGAAATCTAGATCCAGAAACGAGTATTGAAGTCATGGAAGTCTTGCAAGATTTAAATAAAAAAGGTAATACAATTCTCATGGCTACACACGACTATGGCCTATTGCTAAAGTACCCAAGTAAGACCCTAAAATGCGAAAACAACAGAGTTTTTGAAGTGGTACAACGAAAAGAATAAAAATGCTTTCAATTTTAATTCCAACTTTTAATTATGATATAACAGCTTTAGTTGCTGAAGTTCATAAACAATCCAAATCCTGCAACATTCCGTTCGAAATTCTTGTTTTTGATGATGCTTCAACAGATTTAGAAGTCAGAAAAAATAACGCCTCGATTAATGTATTAAAAAACACCTCCTACACCATTTTGAAATCAAATATAGGAAGAAGTGCCATTCGCAACAAACTTGCAAAAAGCGCACAATACAGCTGGCTTTTATTTTTGGATGCCGATGTGATGCCTGTAAATATTCATTTTGTATTAAATTATGTAAATTCATTATCAGATTCTAAACCAATAATTTATGGGGGGATTTCATATAAAGAAGAAAGGCCAAATCAATCTCAATTACTGCGATGGGTTTATGGAAAAAAAAGGGAAGCTCTGAACTCAGGAATTAGAAAAAAAGATATATATGTGAGCTTTTTAACATTAAATTTTATAATTCAAAAAGACACATTTGAAAAGGCTTCATTTAATGAAAATATCCCTAATTTAAGATATGAAGACACTTTATTTTCTTATGATTTAAAACGAAAAAAAATTCCAATAACACACATCGAAAACCCTGTTTGTCACCTTGGTTTGGAAAGTAGCAAAATTTTCTTGAGTAAATCAAAAGAATCTTTGGATGCTTTGAATTTGTTTTTAAATCAAAAATTAATAGACCACAAGTACATGAAAATATCAAGAGTTAAAAATAGACTTCAAAAATTTAAACTTGATTTACTCCTTTCAACAATTTATCCATTATTAAAAAAAAGATTTGAAAAAAATCTTTTGTCCAATACGCCATCTTTATTCATTTTTGATTTGTATCGATTGAGCTACCTTTGTAATATATCCAGAAAGTAATGCCAGTTTTTTCAGTTGTCATACCGCTTTACAATAAAGAAAAGGACATTCAAAACACTATTGAAAGTGCTTTAAATCAATCGTTTACAGATTTTGAAATTATTGTGGTTAATGATGGCTCTACAGACAGTAGTTTAGCAATAGTAAAACAAATAGAAGACTCTAGAATAAAAATATTTTCCATAAAAAACGGAGGTGTTTCAAGAGCAAGAAACTTTGGAATAGAAAAAGCTGAATCAGATTTAATTGCGTTTTTAGATGCTGATGATTATTGGTATCCACAACATTTGGAAAATTTAAACTTATTAATATCTACTTATCCTAATCATAATTGGTTTGCTTCGGCTTATGAAAAAAGATATAGTTCAAATTTAATTAAATCTATAAACTCACCTATTTTATATAAAGGGAAGGAATGGTTTGGCGAAGTTTCTGATTTTTTTATTTACAGTTTCATAGACTGCCTTACTTCTTCTTCTTCGGTTGCGATAAAAAAAGAATTTTTAAATTCATTAGAAGGTTTTGATACTACAATTTCTCATGGCGAGGATACTGACTTATGGGTTAGATCTGCTCTAAAAGACAACTTAATTTTCTCAAATCAAATAACAGCTCAATATAAATTAACGAGCAATAACCGCTCATCTGCGGTTGACATGAAAAATCGCAAAAATATAAATTTCAGCAAGTTTACTATAGAAGAAAAAAATAATAAAAATCTAAAAAAATATCTAGATCTTAATAAATATTCATTGGCTTTACAATTTAAAATGGCCAAAAATAACCAAGTATTTAATGATTTTTATAAAACTATTGATTTTGAAAATCTCAATAATAAACAACTTATCTTATTAAAAACACCAAGATTTTTATTAATCGTTTTACTTAAAATCAAGAGTTGTTTTGAATACTTTGGAATTAGACTAAGCGCCTTTTAAAGTTTTAAAGTCATCATAATCTCTAATATAATCCTCTTCTGAAAATTCTCCTGATGATAATACCAAACAAACAGCCCCTGACGAAAAATCTTCTAATTCACGCCATATCCAAGTTGGAATTAATAAACCTTTATTTGGTTTATTTAAAAAGAAAGATTTTTTTGAAAAACCATCATCTAGAGTTACATTAAAACTCCCACTTAGAGCAACTAAAAATGCTAATTGATCTTTATGAGCATGTCCACCCCGGTAAGAGTCACTTGGCACATCGAATAAATAATAAACTCTTTTAATTTCATAAGGAATGGTCTGCTTTTCAATGATGGCTAAATTTCCCCTTGAATCTATTATTGTTGGAATTTCAATTAAATTAATTTTATCAAGAGTTATGGTCTTGTTGTTCATTTAGCGTGTGATTTATAATTATGAATTCCTTTAAACCCAATATTAATTTTACTTATTACGTCTTTTAAATAAATATACTTTTTTCTTAGTAAGAAAAATACAAACTTTAACATCAAAAAATAGGCTAGATCCCCATATTTATAAGTGTTTATTGCTCCTCTTGCATATAAAATTCGCTCACTAGTTAAATCATCACTTGACGATGTAGGCGGATGTATAGAAATGAATTTTTTAACAAACCACATTTTAAGTTGCTTTTTTCGAGCTTCTGTAAGAAAAATAAAATTTTCTCCATCTTCAAACTTTGCGCCTAAACCAAATCGTTCATCAAATGACAATTGATTTAAAAAATCTTTTTTTAGAGTTATTTCAATTGAAAGGGTTTGACGTATCATGAAATTATTTAATGATCTAGACGAATTTGGATATTTCCAGTAAAGTTTATTCTCTGAAGTCAATGTTTGAAATGTAATAATAGGGTGTTTATTATTTCTATGAGCTTCAAGAATATTTTCTTCAAATCCTTCCAAAAAAATCACATCATCATCAGCAATTAAACATATTGGTTTTATTGCATTTTTTAGCGCTAAATTTCTGCTTTTAGAGAGCCCTTTTTCAAAAGAGTTTATGACTCTTATTTTATTGTGCTCAGAAATCAATATTTTGTCCTTAGTTGTCTGATTTACTATTAAAATATTAAAATCTAAAAAATCATGTTTTAAAAACATCTTTTTTAAAAAATCTAAAGAGATTCTATTTATTGTTGAAATTAGAATCTCTAATTCTATGTTTTTATCTTTAACTTTAGACATTTAAAATTGGTATTGTAACAAAGGTATAAAATATAGATGAGGATTCTGTTAATTGGTGAATACAGTAGGCTACACAATTCTTTAAAAAAAGGATTATTGGAACTTGGACATGAGGTTTTACTTGTTGGTACAGGTGATTTATTTAAAAATTATCCTGTTGATATATCAATAAAACCTAAATTTTTAACAAATAAGCCATTTCCTCACTTTATAAGAAAACTATTTTTTAAATTAATAAAAAAAGACCTAGCACATTGGGAAATAGGATATCGTTTCGAAAAATTACTGCCTCAATTAAAAGGCTACGATGTGGTACAACTGATCAATTCGCATAGTATAGGAACTTTACCAAAAAAAGAAAAAAAATTATTAAAAGTACTTTTTGCCCAAAATAAAAAAATTTTTTTAATGGCTTGCGGCGATGACTACCCTGTAATAAGGCACTACCTAGAGGGTAATCAACGTTATCACATTCTAACTCCATATTTAGAAAATAAAGGTAAAAATTATGCCAATTTTTCATTGAAGTATATGTCCCCTAAATTTAAATCTTTATTTGATTTTGTTTATGAACATGCAAAAGCAGTTATTCCAAGTGACATAGATTATAAGCTATCATGGACAAATTGGAAAAAAGTTACGCCAGTAATTCCTAATCCAATTTTAATTCCTAAAACATACAATCCTATTGATTGTAAGGACAGAAAAGTGATTATTTTCTTAGGCATCAATTCGTTAAATTATTTAAAAAAAGGATATCAATATTTTGAAAATGCATTAGATAAATTACAAAAAAATCATCCTGGTAAAATAGAAATTAGAAGAACAAAAAACTTACCATTTGATGAGTATGTAAAACATTTAGACTCTTGTGATATTCTTTTGGATGCCATTTTTTATTACGATCAAGGCTATAATGCATTGGAAGCAATGGCTAGGGGAAAAGTTGTTTTTACAGGTGCTGAAACTGAATTTATGGAGCACTATAATTTGAAACACAGGGTATGCATTAACTCATTGCCAGATGTTGATCAAATTTATTCAGAATTGGAATCTTTGGTACTCAACCCAGAAAAAATAAATGAAATTGGCAAGAAAGCAAGAAAATTCATAGAGCAAGAACATCACCACAAAACAGTTGCAAAAAAATATATTCAGGTTTGGAAAGACAATTAGAGAAAATAATTATTTCTCTTGATTTTCAAATTTAAAATATCGGAATACTAAAAAGGCGACAACTAGTAAATAAATTATATATCGAAATAAATGCCCCATCACAACGCCTTCAACACCATAAATACCACTCAAATAATTTGCAAAAACATAAAAAAGAACAAGCGACAAAATTTCAGTGAAAATAAAATTTTTCACTAATTTTTTTGCAAAAAATTGATGTGCCAAAACTATTGAAATTAATCTGAAAAAATCTCCTATAAGCTGCCACTTAAATAGAGGTTTCATACCTGTATAATTTACAAAAACATAATCTATAAATAATTGTCGCCCAAAAAATATAGCAATCATCCCTATTGCAAAAAGTGGTAATAAGGTTTTGTAAATGCTAGCAACTTCTTTAATAAAATCTTTTTTACTATAAATTCTCGAAAATTTTGGTATAACATATAATGTGAAGATTGCACCAGAAAAAACCATATAATTTTTTGATAATGTTGTCATTCCTGTCCATACGTCGGCTCCATTTGTCCCAATTTTATTTTCAATCATTATACGAATATCTGCTTCAACAAAATTTAATAAAATCGTAGATACAAAAGACATCAGTGAAAATGCTAACAAGCTTTTTAAAAGAGGTGTTTTAAATTCAATTTTTGAAAATTGAACATATTCTTTTAATACTTTAATAAAAACAAACAACATTACAACAACCTGAATAATCGGAATACTTGCTATTGCAATTAATACTCCAGCCAAATTGAATTTATATAAAAAATAGATGGTTAGTAAGGAGGAAATTAAATAAACTATTAATTCGATTTTTGCAAGGTATTTATATTCAGACAACCCATTTACTACGCCGTTAAATACACGTTGTATTGCTATAAATGGAGCTAAAACTGCAACTAATTGTACCACATAGCTGTATTCTGCAGAAAAGAAAAAATAAGTACTAATTGTTTCTGATAAGAAAAAAAGGATGAAAAAAGCGAATACACTTCCTATGATTGTAAATACAAAGGCTGTTGAAAATAATTTTTGTAAGTACGGTTTATTTTCTTTGTGTTCTGCAACATATTTAACTATGCCATTAAAAATCCCTAAAGAAGTGAATGAAGTTAAAATTTGCATTAAATTTCGTAAAGAACCTACTTTTGCGTATCCACCACTCACAAGATTTTGTGTCAATTCTCTTTGAATAAAAAAGCCTACAAAAAGTCTCATTAAAATAACTCCTGTGTTTAACGAGGTTATTTTTAATAGTAAATTTTCTTTTATAAATTTTGGTAGCTTCAATGATATGAATTTAGCGTTGAGATGATAAAGTTAACATCTTTATCTGAAAGTATAGGACTGATAGGTATACTAACAACCTCATTTTGAATTCTCTCTGTATTTGGAAAACTTAAATTTGAAAATTCCGAAAAGGCCTCTTGTTGATGAGGAGCAATTGGATAATGAATTAGAGTCCCTATTTTATGATTTTCAAAATGAGTAATAAACCTATTTCTATCCTCTACCCGAATTACAAATTGATGAAAAACATGATCTTTTTTATGACTATACGATGGTAATTTAATGTTTTTATTTTCGACGTACTTTAAATACTTTTTTGCAATTTCTATTCTCTTTTGATTGTCTTTGTCTAAAAATGGTAGTTTTTTTCTTAACAAAGCTGCTTGTAATTCATCCAAACGAGAATTAATTCCAACATACTCATTGACATATTTTGAGGAAGTCCCATAATTTCTTAGCTTCTTTATAACAGTTGCCAATTCAAGATTATTTGTTGTTATTGCCCCTGAATCGCCAAGCGCCCCAAGGTTTTTGGAGGGATAAAAACTAAAACCTGATGCATCTCCCAGTGCGCCCGCTTTTATACCATCATCACTAACAGCTCCATGCGCCTGTGCAGCATCCTCAATCAATAGTAGATTATTAGCTCTAGCTAAAGCTGAAATTTCTTTCATCGGCGAGATTTGGCCGTACAAATGTACAGGCATAATCACTTTTGTTTTTTTTGAAATTAATGAGGCTAGATGTTCTAAATCAAAATTAAAAAAAACCGATTCTGACTCAACAAGTTTTGGAACCAAACCAGCTTGTTTAATGGCCAGTACTGTTGCAATATAAGTATTTGAAGCCACTATAACCTCATCACCTTTTTTTAGTTGACCTAAAGCAATATAACCCTCCAAAATTAAACGCAAAGCATCCAAACCATTTCCTACGCCAATACAATGAGAAACCCCACAATACGATGCAAACTCATCTTCAAATGCATTTACATTTGATCCTAAGATATAATGCCCTGAATTTAAAAATGACTTAAAAACAGATTGAAATTCAACTTCAAATCGTTGATTAATTTTAAAAAGATCTAAGAAAGGTATCATAAAAATAAATCATTTAATAACATATGATTTTTTGTGCTTATTTCATAAAATTCATGGACTATACTTCGTGCACCAAAACTTTCTTTCCATGATAATAAACCTTCGTTAATTTGTTGACCTTGGTTTTCTGTTGAAATACCGAAATCAAAATATTTCTTGTGGCTGTACTTTTCATTAATTAAATAATTAAACAAAAAATCTAAACTCCCGAATTGTTGGCGATCATCTTTATTTGCAGATATATATTGCACATGCGCTACAGTAGCAGTTTCAAAAATAGTAGCCCCGGCTACAATTTTTTTTTCATGAAAAACACTATACTGTTTAATATGATTTGGAAATTTATTTCTGAGCTTACTAATTTCCGAAACTGTATGGACCGGCAAAACATTATAACTCTCATTTAGGTTTGGAATCAATATCTCGTTCCAAAAAGCAGATAAATCAGTTTCTTGTTTAATAGTCAGATTGTTTTTTATCCCTTTTTTAATCCCTCTTTTTCGATTTGAAGAATCAATTTTTAGAGGATACGAATAATCGATTACTGAAGAAATATCTTTACGTACTAGGGATGCATTAGACTTAAACAAAAGATATGAGATTTCTTTATTAGGTACCAAAGCATAAATTTCTGGCAGTAATTTTAAATGAATTTTTTTTATATGATTTTCTTCTAAAAATTTTAAAAGTGAATTATAAATTTGAAACACATCATTAAATTTTACCTTTGGACTTAAAACAAGTCCTCCATAACTCAAACCTTGGTGTGAGAATATTTTATCTGCAACAATATTGGCAGGCAATAAACCAACAAGCTCTTTCTCATTAAAAAACAATAACGAATAGTCCTGAAATCTTTTTTTGTGATATTCTATAAAATCTCTTTTAAGAAGAAATGTAGCGTTTTTGGAAGCGTCTATAAAATCGTCCCATGATGATTTAAAATTTGAGCTATATTTTTTTATTGTAATAATAATATTTAAATGCAATTAAATTTATGTAAGCTAACGCTTTTCAAAAGTAATTTTCCCTTGATTATCAATATACTTATAAATTCCTTTTGGAGCACCTTTTTTAATTATCATAAAACTTTCATCCTTCTCCATTGAATTTAAATATTTTTGATTTCCACTTAAGTAGGAAAAAATAATCCTAAATAAATTTACATTAGATTTTAGCTCATTAATATATTTATAATTTGTACCCTTTGGCCATTTTATAGCTAATTTAGTACTAAAAATAGAATAAATTAAATCTCTATTGTCCAATTTTTCAAAGGATTGAGAAGTAGAATTTAATCCAACAAATCCACCATGATCTGCCATGATAATGATTAAGGCAGATGCATCCATCTCAATAATAAAATCAATTAAGTTTTTGAGTTTGAAATTTGCAATTTTAAGACTCTCTAACCATTCTTTTTTTTCAAGTTCTTTCCCTTTTGAGTATCTTTTGTTGGCAGTTATATGACCTGGATTAAAAAATTCTATAAAAAAGAATTTTGATAAATCTGATTTATTGAAAAACTCTTTTTTTAATGGATTTAAAATATCCACAGGTTTTCCAAGACCTTTACTAATATATGAAATTTCATCTTCTATAAAATTACTTGTATCAAAACCCAATTTGGTTTTATTAAGCAATAAATATGGGAGTTCTGAAATAAAATGTGTTGAATATCCATTTTGTTTAAAAATACTTAGTACTGCATTTTCACTTACAATATTGTTACGTGCATTCAACACTTCGGATAATTGAGGCTTATCATTATAATAATGATGTTTCATATTGAAAGTCGCGCTATTTGATGACAAAGTAGAGTAGTAATTACTCCTAAAATCATAATAATATGTAAATCCATTGTCAGCTAAATAGTTTTCAAAATCAGTAAAATCTGTATTATAATTTTCACCTTTCAATTCTGAAAAATTCACATAACCGTCTGGTTGAATAAAATAAATATTTGGTTTTTTTTTGAAATTAATATTTAAAATATCATCTGGTAAATTTTTCCATTTATTAGAGATAGCGTAGTTATTTTGTGCAAAAGACAATAAACTAATAATGGCCAAAATAAATTGAATAACTACAACTTTATTTAAATATTTATTTAAAAATATTGAAAATAAAATAGCTAAAAAAATTCCCAATAAAAGCCATTTTTTATGAATTCCTGCATAGTAACATATTGTCATATAAAAAATGAAAAAAAATATGTTTAAGAATGGAAGAGGATACTTTTTATATCTCCTTAAACCTTGAAATTTAAAAATATAATATATAGCTGTAAATAATATAACAGGAAGAATTATAAAATTAAACAGAAAATATTTTAAATGTCCAATAGAATTAGCTATGGTGTAGTTGTTTGTAATATAAAACAACAAAGGATACAGACCAGATGCAACAGCCGTTAAAATTGGATAATGCTTTTGATTTGATATGAATTTTTGAAAAAAAATTTTAAAATAAACTGTCAAACCTTATTTTTTCTTATAAAGATACAAAATTCGGTGCGTCCCTTCAATTCTTACCTTATGAATTAAAATAAAATAAATCCCAAATTTAGCTTCAAAATTATCTTGATCATAAAAATCAAAATGATTTATAAACTCTCGCTTTCTAATCAATAGAGACTCAACCCATGAGTCCTCTCTTTTTGGAAATTCAATAATTAAATTTTTAGAAAATAAGGCAAAAAATGCAGCAGACTTTTCAAAAGGAACATTACCAGACAATGTTAAATGGTGGATAAGCGCCAAGGCAAGAGTCACATCAGGCGAAAAGTTAATTAATCTTTTAATTAAGGACTCTCGCTCTGTATTACAAAAACCAATTCCTGCAGAAGGTTGCAAGATGTCACAAACAAAAGGAAGTAAATTTAGTTCTTTGTTTTCTCTAACTTGCTTATAATTTAAATCTATTGCATTACTATCAATATCTGTAACTAAAATATTTGAAACATGTTCAATGACTGTTCTTGCAAAAGTTCCATCATTCCCACCTAAATCTATTAAAGAATTTGTTTCCAATTGCAATATCCAATCTTTTACTAACTTTTTCTTATTTAAAAAAGCCTCTGAATTGTAATTGGTTTTAGAATAATAATCAACCCATTCTGATTGTTTCTTCTGCTTTAATTTTGAAATATAGTCATATAAACTAGTTAAGATATTTTCGTGTGCTTTTTTTGATAAATTACCCGATTTAGCCTCATTTTTGTAATCATTATTATACTTGTGTTCTAACTTTGCTAGAAGATGAATATTTGGATAAAGTATTGAACTAAGTCGAGTTTTTGAAGGCAACAAAGATGATATTAATTGTACAGGTAATCCATCAATATAAGTTTGCATCATTTTTAACATTTCAGCACCATGATATTTTGATAAAACTAAAGGGCCTAAAAAATGAGTGATAAATTGTTTGTAAGCTCGCCATGGAGTGTTCTCTTTGTAGAAATCAAAAGATAATGTATCTATAAGTATAGGTTTTCCTTTGTGAAAAGTTATATTATATGCAGATGCATCTTTTAAAATAAAACCTTTGGATAGAGCATATTTTTGAATCTTTAGAGTTAAAAGAGCAGCTTGCTTATATTGCTCAAAGCTCCATTCATATGGGTTTGTCACAAAAGGAATCTTTTCTGGAGTGATAATTATTTCTTCATATGAAACTGAAGTTTCAGTGTGGGGAATTAATAATTTTTTTTGGATTAAACTATCAAAGAAACCTCTTTCTTTTAATGCTACATATTGAGAAAAATAAATTGGTTGTATTGATCTACGTAAAACATCTTGATCGTAAAACAAAGAACCCGATGGGTCCCTAAAGGAAGCCTCATGAGTATTATTTTTAATCATCATTTGATGTACTAGTGTTGTCATCAATATCTATCGAGTCAGTAACATCTTCTTTAGCTTTTATGCCAAAAATTATCTTTATTTTGTAAACTATATTCTTAGTAAAAAGCAAAACACCTGCCACAGCTGCAACTATAGCTTGGACAATCATGGCCCCCAAGCCTGGATCGAAATATAAAAATTGCATAGTAATTTACATTAATATTGTTAAAAATTGGATATAAAGTTACTAATTTTTCTTTAGAAATAAATAATAGAAATTTATTGTAAAAATGGCTGCATTGGAAATAATAATAGGCCATGCATTGGATAACATAACTCCATACACAACAAAAAGTAAACATGCAATAGAATTAATAATTCTTAACGATCTTAAATTTTTCATTGTAAAAGAAATTAGTAAAATCAAAGTAGCGATATAGCCTATCCATTCTGCTATTTCAATTCCCAAAAATTCCATTTACAATGCTTTGTTTCGTTTACGATCAACTTCTTTGAGGTAAATTTTTCTGAGCCTAAGGTGACTCGGCGTAACTTCTACATATTCGTCTTTTTGAATATATTCTAAAGCTTCTTCCAAAGAGAATTTAATCGCTGGAACAATCTTCGCCTTATCATCTGCCCCAGAACTACGAACATTACTTAGTTTTTTTGTTTTGGTGACATTTACGACCATGTCATCGCCACGAGAATTTTCTCCAATAACTTGACCTTCATAAATGGACTCTCCTGGGTCAACAAAAAACTTTCCACGATCCTGAAGTTTATCAATTGAATATGGAATTGCAGTTCCATTTTCCATAGATACTAATGAACCATTCTGACGTTCTGGAATACCCCCTTTAAGTGGTTGATATTCCTTAAATCGGTGTGCCATAATGGCTTCTCCTGCTGTTGCGGTAAGTAATTGATTTCTCAATCCTATAATACCACGAGACGGTATCATAAATTGACAAACCATACGCTGCCCTTTGATTTCCATACTTAAAAGCTCTCCTTTTCGCATGGTAACCATCTCTACTGCTTTGCCTGAAATATGTTCTGGTAAATCAATAGTCATTTCTTCTACAGGTTCACATTTTACACCATCTATTTCTTTAATAATAACCTGAGGCTGACCAATTTGCAGCTCATACCCTTCTCTACGCATGGTTTCAATCAAAACTGATAAATGCAAAACCCCACGACCAAAAACCATAAATTTATCGGCACTATTGGTGTCTTCCACACGAAGTGCTAAGTTTTTTTCAAGCTCTTTTTCTAAACGTTCTTTTATGTGTCTGGAGGTTACAAACTTACCATCTTTTCCAAAAAATGGTGAATCATTTATTGTAAAAAGCATACTCATTGTAGGCTCGTCAATCGCAATAGTTTCTAGTGCTTCAGGATTTTCTACATCGGCAATTGTATCACCAATCTCAAAGCCGTCAAGCCCCACAAGCGCACATATTTCTCCAGCAGAAATGGTATCTACTTTTTTTCTTCCTAAACCTTCAAAAATTTGAAGTTCTTTTATTTTTGATTTTGTTATTGAACCGTCTCTTTTTACAAGAGATACCGTTTGGTTTGTATTTAGAGTACCTCGCTGAAGACGACCAATCGCAATTCTACCTGTAAATGAAGAATAATCTAAAGACGTAATCAGCATTTGAGTTGTTCCTTCATCAAACTTTGGCGTAGGAATATGTTCTATAACCATATCCAAAAGTGGTGCAATGGAATCTGTTTCTAATTTCCAATCTTCACTCATCCAATTGTTTTTGGCAGAGCCATATACGGTCGGGAAATCCAATTGCCATTCTTCGGCTTCCAATTCAAACATCAAATCAAAAACAGCTTCATGAACCTCATCGGGCGTACAATTTTCTTTATCAACTTTATTAATTACCACACATGGTTTTAGTCCCATTTGAATGGCTTTTTGAAGAACAAAACGGGTCTGTGGCATTGGACCTTCAAAAGCATCAACAAGAAGTAAAACGCCGTCTGCCATATTAAGTACACGCTCGACTTCACCACCAAAATCGGCGTGACCAGGAGTGTCAATAATATTGATTTTTGTGTTTTTATAAACGACAGAAACATTCTTGGAAGTGATGGTAATTCCACGCTCACGCTCCAAATCATTATTATCTAAAATTAAATCTCCTGTATTTTCGTTTTCACGAAATAATTGACAGTGATATAAAATTTTATCAACTAACGTTGTTTTACCATGATCGACATGGGCAATAATTGCAATATTTTTTACTTGGTACATATATAACCCTTTTGAGCGTGCAAAGGTACACTTAATTTTAGGATTATCGAGATTTATTAATGTATAGTAACCCTATAAAATTGTTTATATTTGCAGCATAAATAAAAATCAATGCAACTTCAGTCCATACCAAAGTTAAAACACAGCAGTTCAAATCAGTTTTTTTTACTTGCAGGTCCGTGTGCCATAGAAGGTGAAACAATGGCACTTCAAATTGCAGAACGCATTTGTGAAATTACTAATAAACTGGAAATTCCTTTTGTTTTTAAAGGAAGTTTTAAGAAAGCAAACCGCAGTCGAATTGATAGTTTTACAGGAATTGGTGATGAAAAAGCATTAAAAATTCTCCAAAAAGTTTCAAAAACATTTGATATTCCAACCATAACAGATATTCATGAAGTAAGCGATGCCGTTTTGGCGGCACAATATGTTGATGTGTTGCAAATCCCAGCATTTCTTGTACGTCAAACGGACTTGGTAGTAGCGGCTGCAAAAACTGGAAAAGTGGTTAATCTTAAAAAAGGACAATTTATGAGTCCTGAAGCTATGAAACATGCAGTACAAAAAGTGAAAGACTCTGGCAATGAAAAAGTTTGGATCACAGATCGCGGAACAATGTTTGGATACCAAGATATGATTGTAGATTTTAGAGGGATTCCAACTATGAAACAGTTTGCACCAACCGTTTTGGATGTTACACATTCTTTGCAACAACCAAATCAAAATAGTGGTGTAACAGGTGGTCGCCCAGAAATGATAGAAACCATTGCTAGAGCGGGTGTTGTCAATCATGTTGATGGCTTATTTATTGAAACTCACTTTGATCCTGCAAATGCCAAAAGTGACGGCGCTAATATGCTGGATTTAAATTACTTAGAAAAACTTCTAACTAATCTTTCAGCAATTAGAAAAACTATAAATAGTTTATAAAAATAAAACTAAATATTTTTAATCTTTCAATTGATTTTGACTTTGAATCGCATTAAATCCATATTTATCGATAAGATAAATTAGCGAAGTCATTGTTGCTGCACCCAATTCCAATTCGCGTTTATTTACGGCATCGAAAGTATCATTCGCAGCATGGTGATGATCGAAATAGCGTTGAGAATCTGGACGTAATCCTGCTAAAACAATAGCATCATTTTTAAGCGGTCCAATATCCGCTCCACTTCCTCCTTTTTTGAAATAATGAATTAAATAGGGTTCAAAAAGAGGTTTCCATTTTAAAATTTGATTAATTTTATAATCTGGTCCGCTAAATGAAAACCCTCTAGGCGTAAATCCCCCAGAGTCACTTTCTAAAGCAAAAACATGTTTTTCACCTTTTTTCTTGGCAACTTCGGCGTATTTTCGACCTCCTCGTAATCCATTTTCTTCATTCATAAATAGTACTACTCGTATGGTGCGTTTTGGACGAATTCCAGTTTCTTTCAAAAGACGTAATACATCCATAGACTGTACACATCCTGCGCCATCGTCATGTGAGCCATCGCCCAAATCCCATGAGTCTAAATGACCACCAACTACAATAATTTCATTAGGAAATTGACTGCCTTTAATTTCGCCTATAACATTATAAGATTGAACGTCTTTGAGTTGTTTGCAGTTTTGCTTGAAATAAAAATTAATATTTGGGTCAATTTTTAACATTCCACTTAAGCGTTCTGCATCATTTGTACTGATGGCTGCCGATGGAATACGTTGCTTTATTGGTGTATCTCCATATGACATTGCTCCAGTGTGAGGCAAATCATCCAAGCGCAAATTCATCGATCGGACTATGGTACCCAAAGCACCAAGTTTGCCAGCTTCTTTAGCTCCATCATAACGTTGGTCTACACACCCTCCATAAGCTTCAAAGGTTTGTATTAAATCGGCTTGCATGGGACGGTTGAAAAATACTATTTTTCCTTCAATCTCTGTACGATTCATCAGCTTTAAGTCCTCAATACCCTGAACTTCAACCACTTGAGATTTAATGCCTTGAAGTGGTGTAGATACTGAGCCTCCTAAAGCACAAAGATTTACTGGAATTGTTTTTCCAGGAGCGGTTTCTATATATGCAAATTCAGGATTACCACGCACCCACTTTGGTACCATTACAGGTTGAAGCCAAACTTTATCTAAACCAAGTGATTCTAATTCCTTTTTGGTGTATTCTACGGCAAGTTCGGCATTTAATGAACCCGACAAACGCCCTCCTATTTCATTTGATAGATAGGATAACCACTCATAACTTTTGCCATTGGTAAGTGATGTTTTATAAATTTTTTCAAGTTGTTTTGAGTCGTCTTGTGAAAAAGCAAAGAAGCTCAGGCTTAAAAGTGCAGCTAAAATTTTAAATTTCATATTAGAGAATTTGGATGTAAAAATAAAATTACTAAGTTTTTTATTTTATAATAATATCATAAAATATTTATGATTTACTGGCAAAAGAGATTACATCATTTTCTGAGATTTCATCAGATCCAAGTATAATTAGACGCTCAACTACATTGCGCAATTCTCTGATATTACCCGTCCAATTGTAACTCTTTAAAAGCTCTAGAGCAGCTTCTGAAAATTGTTTTTTTGAAGTACCTTGTTCAGATGCAATTTTGGTGCTAAAAAAGTCAACCAATAGCGGAATATCATCTCGTCTGTCATTTAAAGCTGGTACTTTTATAAGAATTACAGCAAGCCTATGGTATAAATCTTCTCTAAAACGGCCTTCAGCAATTTCCTTTTTTAAATCTTTGTTGGTCGCTGCAATAACTCTTACATCAACTTTTATGTCTTTGTCGTTTCCTACACGCTGAATTTTATTTTCTTGAAGTGCACGCAACACTTTGGCTTGAGCAGACAAGCTCATATCTCCAATTTCATCCAAAAATAAAGTGCCTTTATTTGCAGCCTCAAATTTTCCAGCACGGTCTTTATGAGCACTTGTAAAAGCCCCTTTGATATGTCCAAAAAGCTCACTTTCAATAAGTTCTGCTGGAATAGCAGCACAATTGACTTCTACCATAGGTCCTCTAGAACGTTCACTTTTTTGATGCAGCCAATGTGCAACCAGCTCTTTTCCTGTTCCATTTGGTCCTGTTATAAGTACACGAGCTTCCGTTGGCGCTACTTTTTCAATGATTGACTTTATGTTTGATATCGGTGAACTTTCGCCAATCATTTCATACTTCTGGCTTATTTTTCGTTTCAGGCGTTTGTTTTCTACAACCAATTCTTTCCTGTCGAGTGCATTTCTAATAGTATTCAAAAGTCGATTTAAGTCTGGTGGTTTTGAAATATAGTCATAAGCACCCAAACGCATGGTATTAACTGCAGTATCCAAATCACCATGACCGGATATCATTACAATTGGAATTTCTGGTTTTATCTTTTTGACCGCCTCTAAAACTTCAACACCGTCCATCTTTGGCATTTTAATATCACATAATATTAAGTCATAATCTGATTTTTTTATAGCTTCAATTCCAGCAAGTCCATCTTGAGTTTCAGAAACTTGATAATCCTTATTTTCTTCAGTTAAGATTTTTACCAAAACACGTCGAATCGCTTCTTCGTCTTCTATGATTAATATTTTTGACATTTTATTGGGTTTTAACGCTAATATATTAATATTTCATCCACTTAATAAGTTCTTTATAACTTGGTTTTTTTCCATACATCAAAATTCCAACACGATAAATTTTAGCCGCAATCCAAACTGTGATCACAAACGTAAATATCAAAATTGCTAAGGATAAAACTTGCTCCCAAATTGGGACACCAAAAGGAATACGAATAAGCATTACAATTGGTGACGTGAATGGAATATAAGAAAAAACTGTGGAAATTGTACCATGAGGGTCTTCTAGGGAGGTGAAAAAACCGACATAAAACCCTACAACCAAAAGCATCACTATGGGCATTACAAATTGTTGAGTATCTGTTTCGTTGTCTACAGCTGCACCTATGGCTGCATAAAGCGAACTATATAATAAATACCCTCCAGTAAAAAATAAAACAAAAGCAATGACTAAATTCAATAATGGCAAAGAGTTAAATTCTGAGATAATTACCTGAATTTCAGAATTGGCACTGTTTTCGGAAACCGCATTAGCCATCATTTCTTGTTGTGGTGTTGCAGAAAAATCTATACCAAAAATAAAAGAAATTGCAACAGAAAATACTGCTATCAAAATAATCCAAATGGCAAATTGAGTAATACCTGCTAATGAAGTTCCAAAAATTTTACCTAACATCAACTTTATAGGTTTTACAGAAGAAATTATCACTTCAATAATTCGGCTTGTTTTTTCTTCAATAACGCTACGCATTATAAGATTTCCGTAAATTATTATAAACATAAACAATAAATATCCAGCAGCACCTCCAAAAATCAACTTCAAAAAACTTCCAGTTTTTGAGGTTTTTTCCCCTTCAAAATTTTCCTGATTGATATCAATGTAGGTTTTTGCGGCTTTAATTTTACTCAAATCAACTCCCAATTTCTTTAGTTTAAGTTCACCAAGGCGTTTTTCAATTTTTGATTCCAAATTTGAAATCAAACTTAATGATGGTGATTCTTCTGAATAAAATTTAATTTGACTTGAAACATCCTCAATGGCTAAATCGGGTACGTGTAACAACCCATAAGAATTATTTTTATTTGATAATTTTTTAGCCGCTTCCAAGCTAATATCACTAAGGTTTTCATAAATCATTTGATCAGTAGAAACAAGTGTTTCGCTTAAAAATCCAGATTCATCCAATACAGCAATTGTACGGACTTTTTCATTATTAACGCTTGTTAAATAGGCAACCAGTGACAGCAGTCCTACCAAAATAAGCGGACTCAAAAATGTCATCAAAATAAACGACTTGTTCTTCACTTTAGCCAAATATTCTCTTTTTATGATTAAAGGTAAGTGGTTCATAATGAGTTGTTTTTTACAGTTTGAATGAAAATATCATTGGCATTTGGAATCACTTCTACAAAATGATTTATATATGCATTAGCATTTATAAAAGTTAACAAATCGTTTGAGGTATCGGATGCTCCCAATTTTATATTTAATTTTAAATCATCTTCAAGAGATTTGAATTCTGCAGGACTTGTGTCAAAACGTTCTGAAATTTGGCTTTCTAAATCTCTTAAATTACTCGAAGATAAGCCGACTTCAAATGTGTTTGTTTTGTGTTTGCGTTTTATGTCGATAAGGTTTCCATCTAATATTTTTTTAGATTGATGAATTAGTGCTATATGATCACATAATTCTTCAACGGATTCCATACGGTGTGTAGAGAAAATAACCGTTGCACCCTCATCTCTAAGTTGTAAAATTTCATCTTTAATAAGATTAGCATTTATAGGGTCAAAACCAGAGAATGGTTCGTCAAAAATTAAAAGTTTTGGTTGATGCAAAACAGTTACAATAAATTGTATTTTTTGCGCCATTCCTTTAGAAAGTTCTTCAATTTTTTTATCCCACCAATGACTAATTTCAAATTTTTCAAACCAATAGTTAAGTCTCTTTTTTGCTTGTCTATAACTTAACCCTTTGAGTTGTGCCAAGTACAAGGCCTGCTCACCAACTTTCATTGATTTGTAGAGCCCTCGCTCTTCTGGCAAATATCCAATATATTGGACATGCTCTGGTTTTAGTGGCTCACCATCTAAAATTACATGACCAACATCTGGCATGGTTATTTGATTGATAATACGAATAAGGGTTGTTTTTCCAGCCCCATTTGGGCCCAAAAGTCCAAAAATACTATGTTTTGGAACTTGAATTGAAACATCGGAGAGTGCTTGAAATTCGCCGAAGTTTTTGGAAATATTAGTTGCTTCAAGGAGAGTACTCATATTTGTTTTTAGATTTTCTGTAGGACGTGCAATGGAGCTTTTCGTTACAATGTAAATCTAAAAGATTTTTTTTTAAATCAACCCTAACAACAAGGAAAATAAAATCTGTGTTATGAAAACATATCTTTTACCTTTTCAAAAAAGGATTTATCGGATTGTTCTGGTTTAGGTTCAAAATGCTCATTGTTACGCATTTTTTCAAAGAATGATTTTTGTTCTTTATTCAGAGTTTTTGGTGTCCAAACATTGATATGTACTAGTAAATCTCCTTTGTTATATCCATTGATGTTTGGAATTCCTTTACCACGTAAGCGTAGTATTTTACCAGATTGAACACCAGCTTCAATTTTAAGTCTAACTTTTCCTGTTACAGTATCAATTTCTACTGATGATCCGAGTATGGCATCAGGAAGGCTAACGTATAAGTCATAATGTAAATTATCGCCCTCACGTTGTAATTTTGAATGAGATTCTTCTGTAATAGCAACCAATAAATCCCCTGAAATACCATTTCCTGGAGCAGCATTACCTTTTCCTGAAACTTTGAGTTGCATACCATCTTCAACACCGGCAGGAATTTTGATAGAAACTGTTTCTTCTTCAATCACAAAACCATTGACATCGGCATTGGCTGGACGATGATCGATAATTTGACCAGAGCCACCACAAGTATTACATGGCGAAGCCGTCTGCATACGTCCCAAAATAGTGTTTGTTATACGTGTCACCTGGCCTGTTCCGTTACAAGTACCACAAGTTTTATAAGTAACGCCTTTGGCTTGTTTTTTTCGTTTTACTTTTATTTTTTTCTCAACACCATTAGCAATTTCTTCAAGCGTAAGTTTGACACGAATTCTAAGATTTGTCCCTCTAGAAGTACGTTGTCTACGCTGTCCACCAAAACCACCACCGCCAAAAGCACCACCAAATATGTCGCCAAATTGACTAAAAATATCATCCATGTTCATGGAACCACCACCAAATCCACCAGCACCTTCAAATGCCTGGTGTCCAAATTGATCGTATCGTGCCTTTTTATCTGGGTCGCTCAAAACTTCGTAAGCTTCAGCAGCAACTTTAAACTTCTCTTCAGCAGTTTTATCATCAGGATTTTTATCCGGATGATATTTTATAGCCATTTTTCTGTATGCTTTTTTAATTTCTGCTGCAGAAGCACTTTTGCTTAACCCCAATACTTCGTAATAATCCTGTTTTGCCATGTAATGAATGGATTTATATTTTTATTGTCCTATGACTACTTTTGGGAAACGAATCACTTTTTCCCCAAGTTTATACCCTTGCTCTATAACATCTATAATTTTTCCTTTCAAATCATCGGTCGGTGCAGGAATTTGTGTTACTGCCTCATGATTATCAGTATTAAAATCATCACCTTTATTAACCTCAACAAGACTCAATCCTTTTTGTTGTAGAGTATTATTAAGTTTATTTTTTATCAGCTCAACCCCTTTAGAAAGCTCCGATTCTTCGTGTTTTGATAGTTCTACCATTGCACGATCAAAATCATCCAAAACTGGTAATAATGCCTGAATCACATCTTGACTAGCTGTTGAAAACAATTCTATACGCTCTTTTGAGGTGCGACGTTTGTAGTTTTCAAATTCTGCGAAAAGGCGTAAAAATTTATCTTTTTCTTGCGCTAGTTCTGATTGGAGTTGTTCCTCAACAGATATTTCAACTTCTGGCGCCTTTGATTCTTCTTCTTTCGCTTTTTGTTTTGTTGCCTTTTTGGTCATCTTAAAAGAAATTAACTATTTGAATTAATTGATGGCAAAAGTACTGCCATTCTAGATAAAATGTCAAAATGTCACGAAAAAAAATTTAAAAAAATGACGTTTGAGGTTTTAAATTACTTTTTTAGAAGATCATTTAGTGCCGCTGAAAGCTCATGATAGTCAAATTTGAACCCTATGGATTGAATTTTTTTTGAACAAACACGCTGACTTTCAAGGACAACGGCACTCATGCCTCCAAGTATCAGTTTAAGCATGAACTCTGGAATATTGGGTAGAAAAATAGGCTTTTTTATAACATGACCTATTGTTTTGGTCAATTCTGATTGGCGTACAGGATTTGGTGCTACAGCATTGAAAACTCCATAGCGTTTAGATTCCAAAACATAAATAAACATAGCCACTAGATCATCGCTATGAATCCATGATTGCCATTGCTCACCGGATGCCAAAACGGCACCAAAATAGTTTTGAATTGGTGTCATTATTTTTGGAAGTGCACCTCCATTATTATCCAAAACAATTCCAATACGAAGTATTGTTGATTTAATATTTATGGACTCAAATTGATTTGCTGCAGCTTCCCATTTCTGAACTACTGTTCTTAAAAACGAACAGTTTTCTGAAACAACATCGTCCTCTTGATAATAATTGGTTTTAGAGTCCGGATAAATTCCAATGGCGCTTGCAGAGATCAAATGTTTAATTGGAAAATTATTTTCTTTAATGGCATCAGCCAAAACATTTAATGCTTGTACACGGCTATTCAAAATAGACGCTTTAGCTGATTTCGTCCAGCGCTGTGCTATTGGGCTTCCAGCAAGGTTAACTACAGCTTCAGCACCTTCAAAACAAGACAGATCTATTGTGTTATTTTGAGGATTCCAATAAAAATACTGAATATTGGTTTCAGTAGAAGATAGCGCCTTTTGAGTGGTTAGGATATGAACCTTGTACCCTTTATTCAAAAGGTGAGCTGTGAGTTTTTTTCCCACTAAACCTGTTGCTCCTGTTATCAAAACTGTAGCTGCCATATTGCAAAATTATTGAATACTGTTGCAGTCTCATGTTAAAATTGGATGGTTTAACAATTATTTATGCTTATTATACTAAGAAAAGAAAAGAATCAGTGGAAATCTAGCTAATTTTTGTAGCGCGAAGCATTTCTCGTTTACCTGGAGGTCCCGACAAGCGTTCCACCTCAAAACCAACCTCTTGCATGGCACGTCTAACACTGCCTTTTGCAGAGTAAGTCACCAAAACACTACCCAAACGCATAGCAGTATACATCATTTTAAAAATTGACGGTGTCCAAAGGTCTGGTTGTACTCGTGGGCCAAATGCATCAAAATAAACAATATCAAAAACGTTTACATCTTTTACATCTGTAAAAAACTCCTGACGTTTTTTTAAAACAAAGTGCTTTGTAATTTGGATTTCTTTATGCCATGACGCTTGATGAAGATGATAAAAAATATCTAATTTTGATACCAATAAATCCGAATAATTTAGGGCTCGAAGTTCATCGCTTGAAACAGGATAGGCCTCTATGCCATGGTATAAAATTGATTTTTGTAATGCCAGTTCATCTGTAGCGGTAAGTAATGCATTAAGTCCAGTACCAAAACCAATTTCTAAAATATTGATATGCTTTTGATTTGGCTGTCGTTGTAAAAATTCGCGCAAACCATATTCAATATAAACATGTTTTGCTTCCTGAATTGCACCATGAACAGAATGATATTGTTCGTTCCATTCTTCAATTTGAATGGTTTTACTTCCATCTGCGGTAGTGATTATGGAGCGTTTCAAGTGTGAATTATTGTGAAATTAAAACACCATCAGCTTCAAAATTATAGCTTGTCTTTGGTGTCGTTATGGCTGCAATTTCTTCATCAGATGCACCTGCATCTTCTGCATAGTGACGTAAATCATCAACAGAAGTTTCAGACATAAATGCTTTCCCATGAATTAAAACTTCGCCACTTGCATCAAGTGGAACAAAAAATCCATAATCTTTAAAACGAACCATCATTTCTGAGTCATTTTCCATGGAAAGTGTCATCCAACATCCTTTTTTGGCACAAACTTCTTTAATTGTACCTTTTAGGGTGAGTTGGAGTGTATCTCCAATTTTTTCAATTTTCTGAGATAGTTCATCAAGCGAAATAATGGAATCCGTCTCAAACGCATCACCATACAAATTATAGGTTGTTGATTGGACCTGAACAGGAGTTCGACTCGATTGTTTTTCTTTACAAGAAAAGATAAACATAAAGGTTATAAGAACAAGAAGCTGGTTTTTCATTGGTTGTCTAATTTTTAAAATATAAAGATAATAACTTTTACGAATGTTATGTTTGTTCAATACAAATTTTAATAATTTTGTTTTAAATTTGAACCAGAAAATTTTAACTATGATCCAAATAAAAACAACAAAAGTAGCGCAATCAAAACTTAGTGAAATTGATTTCAACAATCTTGGATTCGGAAGTGTATTTTCCGATCATATGCTTATTTGTGATTATAAAAATGGGGCTTGGGGAAAACCTGAAATTATTCCATTTCAGCCTATGTCACTTATGCCTTCTGCCAAAATTTTTCATTATGGACAGTCCATATTTGAAGGTATGAAAGCATACAAAGACAAGGATTCTATTACATGGCTTTTTCGTCCTGAAGAAAATTTTAACCGTTTAAACAAATCGGCCAAACGTTTGGCTATTCCTGAGCTTCCCAAAGAAGTGTTTTTTGAAGGACTTAAAGCATTACTAAAAGTGGATAATGATTGGATTCCCTCCGATAAAGGAAGTTCATTATATATCAGGCCAATTATTTTTGCAACTGGCGAAGGTTTTCATGCTTCACCCGCAGATGGTTATCGCTTTTTGATTGCTACAGCGCCTTCTGGTCCTTATTTTTCTGGAAAAGTTAGTGTCCTTATTGAAGAAAAATATTCAAGATCGGCCAATGGCGGTGTGGGTTACGCCAAAGCAGGTGGAAATTATGCCGGACAGTTTTACCCAACGCAACTTGCTATCGAAAAAGGCTATAATCAAGTGATTTGGACGGATGATAATACACACGAATATATTGAAGAAGCTGGGGCGATGAACATCTTTATCCGAATTGATGATACACTTATTACTGGCCCCACAAGTGATCGTATTTTAAATGGTGTAACGCGGAAAAGTATTATTGATATTGCCAACGCTGAAGGTATTCCAGTTGAAGTCAGAAAATTCACTGTTTCAGAAGTTATTGACGCTTCAAAAAATGGAAGGCTTAAAGAGATGTTTGGGGCAGGTACAGCAGCAGTCATCTCTCCTATTTCATCATTTGGTTATAGAGATCAAGATTATGATCTTCCAGAACTAGAAAAATCTTATGCTAGTTTTTTAAAGGAAAAAATAACATCCATCCAAACCAATACTGCAGAAGATCCATTTGGATGGCGTTTTAAGGTCTAAACTCTTTACGAATTTAGTATTGATTCTATATTTGGTTTAAAATATTTTGGCCCTTTTAGGACTTTTCCATCCTCTCTGTATATGGGCTGGCCATCTTCTCCAAGTTTACTCATATTACTGCGTTGAATTTCCTCGAAAACAGCTTCTATTTTATGTTGCAAGCCATGCTCGATAATGGTACCACAAAGAATGTAAAGCATATCGCCAAGGGCATCTGCAACCTCCACAAGATCATTGTTTTGTGCCGCTTCTAAATATTCTTCATTTTCTTCTTTCATTAAATCAAAACGAAGTTGATTTTTGGATGCACCTAAGTCCGCTTTTGGAGATGTTCTATAGCCTATTTTAAATGCTTCGTGAAAACGTTGTACCGCTTCTATTTTGTTTTTCATATATTAATTTTTTGTAATTTTGTGTGAGAATTTAATTTTAAAAATAAACATTTATGTTCAGTCAAGGACAACTAATTTTCGGAATTCTTTTTGCCATTGTTTTTGCTATGATAATTTTTATATCGTACAGAAAGGATGCTGCTTTAAACAAAAAATATTATAAAGGAAGTCTTTGGATTCTTTTGATTTTTATCAGTTTTATTTTGGGTATTGCCGCTATTAAATTTCTTTTAGGCTACTAAAAAAACCTTGGATTTCTATTTATTCTTTAACAAATGACTTTAGCAGCTGAACGCTAATAGCTTTAGCTAACTATTCTACTCGAAAAAACAATATTCTTTTTTTTATAGAACCTCTTCTTAATTAAAGTTGCTAAAAAAGTGACTTTTTAAGTTTTTATGTGTCTAATCCAATAGGGAACTATAAATGTTTCGCTTATGGAAAATCTATATACGCTATAAAAACACGCTATTGTATTAACTTATAAGTATATAGCAAAACACCCTAAAAATGATATACGCAATGCGTATATATATTGTTGGTAGCCATTTGTGCAACGAAAAGAACAATTTAAAGATCATCCGACTTACGGAAAATTAAAATATGAATTGACTCTTTTGTATGAATAATGAAAACCAACAGGTCTAAAGTGTGTAATTCACAACCTAAACTATAATGACCTTAAACTTATAGAGTTTAAATTTTAACAATTAAATACTAAAAATATGAAAAAAGTATTCTTATTTCTATTCACATCATCATTATTGATAGCATGTGACAGCAATCATCATAATTCATTAAATCTATTAAAAACACTGGAGCAAAATTTTAATATTAATAAATTTTCAGGGAATGAAGTAGCATATGTGGATGTACAAAAAAACCTAAATTTAATATCTGATGAGTTATTAATTAAGTCCTTCAATATTTACTCAAAGAAAATAGGGCTCAACAAAGTTGCAATTACCTCAGAATTAATAGAAAATGAAAATAATTTTTACCTAAGATTTCATAATAGTGATAATTCAGCATCAACTGTTGCATTAGTCGAAAATGTGAGTAATAACTTAAAAACCAATGAGACTACAAATCGATTTATGATGCTAGGAGGTACTACGTGCACTTCAAGTTCTTGCTCACATTGCTGTGGTTGCCTTCCTAATGGTGATTATTGTACAAAATGTGAAAGATGGAATCCAGATTGCACAAGGTCTACCACAGGGGGCGTCTTTTTGAAAGAAACTCCCGATGAATATTAGATAAATTCTCTTAGCTGCAACCAACATGGTATAAATTCAATACATACAAAAGGCTAAATTTTGTGGCCATTGAGTTTTAAAAACTAATCCTAAAGTCTGAAAATAATAGCATAAAGGACACCACTGAAATTTATACGTTACCATTAGCAAACAGTTTAAAGGCCACCTGTAAAACTACAAGTGGCCTTTAATTTTTTTAATCACAAAGATTATCCTTTTAATTTACGTTTGGTAAAAAGTTATAGTGTTTTGAATAATATAGCATTTGACTTTCAAAGTCTTTTGCATAATTCACTTTAATCTCAGAAATAGCGCCATTTTCATCTGTTACGGGCTCCAATACAGGGTTGACAAATCCACCATAAGGCGCAGATTTAAATTGCTTGTTTCTTTCCAAAACTTCCGCATGAATTGCTTGATCAACTTTTACGCCGTAGCCCTCTACCAATGCTTGAACAGCTTCAAAATCGCCTTCAGATTTGATGCGCTGAGTTTCTCTTAATAATTGTCCAAAAAGCTCGTGAAGTTTATCATAATCGTTAATATTAAAATAGGTTTTACCATCTCTTGTTACTTTTTCAATAACATTGTCTTTTTGTCCTTTTTCAAAAGCCCAAGCACTTACCCATTGCCTATTTCGCATATGCGCTTCTTCAACATCATCACCAAGTTCTAAGCGAATAAGCTGTGTCATTAGGCCATTTCTAATGTAACCGTCAAAAGCAGCCATTCCAACCGCTTTCCAATCTTCGACTAAGCCCAATTCTTGCAATTTTGAATCATACAGGTAGTACAAGCCCACCAAGTCGGCGCGCCCCTCTTCTAGTGTTGATGCATAATTTTTTAAAGTTTCTTTAGTTTCGCCAACACCTGGATTCAATTGCCCAGAAGCATGCCCAACAACCTCGTGAAGAGCAGTATGAAGTTTATCGGCTAGCTGACCATGTTTTTTCTCAAGTTCATATTCTTGATCATCATGAACAAATTCTTTTAATCGCCCTGAGCTTCCAGAGTTATTGTATGCATTGATAATATTTCCTAATGAAACAGACTTGCTACCAACTTCGGCACGAATCCAGTTTGCATTTGGTAAATTAACGCCAATTGGTGTTGATGGCGATGCGTCTCCTGCTTCACCTGCAACGTTTACAGTTTTATAACTTACACCAACTACATTTTTCTTTTTATGCTCTGGCATTAGGGGAGAATTGTCTTCAAACCATTGTGCATTTTCAGACAATACAGCCATTTTTGCAGACATGTCAAAATCCTTTATTTGAACGATGGTTTCATAGGAACCCCTGTAGCCCAATGGGTCGTTGTAGACTTCAATAAAACTGTTGATGTAATCAATATTACCCTCAGTAGCAGCAGTCCAAGCCACGTTATAATCGTCCCAAGTTTGCAAGTCCCCTGTTTTGTAATATTGAATAAGCAAACCTAGGGCATCGCCTTGAGCTTTATTTTCTGCAACACCTTTGGCCAATTCTAACCATTTTACAATTTCATCAATCGCTGTTCCATAAAGCCCTCCTGATTTGTAGACACGTTCTTTAAGTTCGCCATTTTCTTTTACAAGCTGCGAATTTAGACCAAAAGACAAAGGCTTGTCAGGATTTGGTGAAGATTTAGCGGCATAAAATGTTTCAACATCTTTGTTCGTAACATTGGGTCCATAAAAGTTAACCGCAGATTCCAAAACATTATCCGCATTTTTGGCTTGATTTACTTTTTTTGAATCCTTGTCATTAAAAAGCACCTCAAAGGCTTCGCCCTCCAAGGTTGCAGTTGTTGCATCAAGTAAAGATTTTAAATACTCTGCAGAAAAGTCTGGTTTTAATTTTGCGTTACTATAGTGGTGATGAATACCGTTACTAAACCCCACACGTTTTAAGTACGTTTCAAAAGCAATCCAGTCTTCTGTTGATTTATCGCCGTTAAAAGTTGTGTAAATAGTCTCCAAAGCTTCACGAATGGTCAAGTTGTGGCGATAGTTTTGATCCCACATAATATCTCGGCCAGAAAGACCTGCTTGTGTAAGGTAATACACGAGTTTTTGTTCTTTTAAGGTCAGATTTTCCCATCCTGGTAATTGATAACGTAAGATTTTGAGGTCGGCAAATTGTTCCACCATGTATGGAAAACTCTCTGTATCTACAGTAACGAATAAATTGTCATTTTTGGAAGTAGAGTTGTCATTTTTACATGAAAAAAATAATTGTGTACATGCAAAAACAACAAGCATTAATTTGTAGCTGAATTTCATAGTATAATTGTATTTGTTTTGATTTGTGATTTAATATTCAAAAGTCTACGAATATAGTTTATTTTGAAAAACATAAAAAATTAATTTCTTTGACTCGGTGTTCAAAGAAATTTATAATTTAGTAGAAACTAAAATTTATCAAACCTCATGAAAGCACTCAAATTTATTTTATTCCTACTTTTATTTTTATTACTGGCCGCAAGCAGCTATGTAGCTGTTCAGCCCAATAGTTATGACCTTTATCGTACACGTACTATTTCTGCACCAGTAAGTGTTATTTATAATACTGTTGAAGATTTTCGCCAATGGGAACCATGGTCGCCATGGAAAGAAAAAGAACCTACACTATCTATTGAATATCCAGAAAAAACATCAGGAGTTGGAGGCGCTTATTCTTGGACTGGAAAAGATGGAAAAGGCACAATGAAAACCCTTGTTGCTATTCCAAATGATTCATTACTACAAGAACTCAAGTTTGAACAATTTCCAGCATCACAAGTGTACTGGAATTTTGAATACAAAAGCCCAAACAGCACAGAAGTAACTTGGGGTATGAAAAGTGACGATGTTCCTTTTATGCTCAAATTTTTTGCATTAATCCGTGGAGGAATGGACAAAATGATTGGTCCAGACTACGAAAGAGGCTTAGAAAATTTAGATACACATTTGCAAAAACAAATGGCTATTTACAGCATTGAAGACGATGGAATTATTGATTATGGTGGTGGATTTTATTTGTATATCACTTCAAGTACAACTCCAGAAAATATCAGCATGACGATGGAGAAGAACTACGCTGCTCTTTATGACTATATGAGTGTCAACAACATAGAAAGTAATGGCAACCCAATGAGTATTTATCAATTTAGAAATCTAGAAGATGGATCAATGATTATGAGCTGCGCAATTCCCGTACGACAAAATTATAGAATAAAAGATGCGAGTGGAATTTTATGTGGCTATATGCCAAGAACTAAAGCGCTTAAAACAACGCTTAAAGGGAACTATAACAACTTAGAAGAAGCTTGGACAATTGGTTATCAAAACATGACTAAAATGAACCTAAGACCCTCAAAACTTAAACCTTTTGAGGTTTATCTGAACACTCCTCAGGAAATACTCAACCCAGCAGATTGGATTACAGAACTTCTTATCCCTATTTTAAATTAATTAAAAAATAAAAAATAATATGAAATATGCTTTATTAGTATTTTTAGGCGGGGGATTTGGAAGTGTTTTAAGATACTTGATTGGAAAGCTATTTCAGAATTCACTAGGTGCATTTCCAATTGGAACAATGATCGTTAATGTTGCTGGAAGTTTATTGATTGGATTTTTCCTGGGTGTCAATCTAAAAAATGGAGGGCTCTCAGAAACACAAACCTTACTATTGGTCACAGGATTTTGTGGCGGGTTCACTACATTTTCGGCCTTTGCTATGGAGAATCAAGTATTTTTAAAATCTGGAGATTATGTTCAATTTATCAGCTATGCTTTGGGGTCATTAATTTTGGGAATTGCTGCAGTCATTTTGGGTTTAATTTTATCAAAAAACTTTTAAATTACTTGAAACGTTTTACTCCAACTTTTATCTGCAAAGGAATGTAATTTTGACGTGGAACAATAGGACAAGAATAACGCTCGTTATACACACAATAAGGATTGTAAGCAGTATTAAAATCAAGCCAAACACTATCTGATTGAGGCACTTTCAAATCCATATAGCGACCTCCACCATATGTAGAAATCCCATTGGTGTCATCCAAAAAAGGAAGAAAAAGATAATTGGATTTTACTTCAGTAGAATCTTTTCCTTGATAGACATTCAGCTCAAAAGTTTGTTTTAGCAATTTAAAAGATAATACACCATAGACACGTTCTTTTGCTATCCGTTCTGTAGTTGTTTTCATATCAAAATATTCAGAGGTTGGAGTTGGTGTCAATTTTGCTTTGACTACAAAACTAGAATCAATTGGAAAAAATGAAAGTGATGAAAACGTTTTTAAATCATTAGGTTTTAGTGGTGATTTTGAAGCATCCTTGAACATTTCATTCATTTTTTTTTGAAATGCTGAGTTGTATGACATTCGAACTTTTTGTTCCATACAAGAAACATTGAATAAAACTAAAGCAATAACAAATAAAACTATTTTGTTCCTAAAATTCATAAAACTAAACTTTATCTATTTGGTTGTGTTCAACGACATTAGAAAGAATAATTTGTGTTTTTGTCTCTCCATAAGTGATGAGTTCGTCTATAAATTTCTCCAAATGGTATTGATTTTCAAATACAACTTCCATAACAATATTTTCGTTACCAGTAATCCTGTAACAATTGACAACCTCTTTGTAGGATTTTACATGATGTAAAAAAGGTTTTAGGCGCCCCATAAAAGCACGAACAGTAATTAGCGCTCGAAGTCCATAACCAAGTTTGTTGTAGTCTACTTTTGTATAGTACCCGGAAATAACACCAAAATCTTCCATTTTTTTAATACGCTCTGTAACAGCTGGAGAGGAAATCCCAACTTGCTTGGAAATTTCAGTGCTTGAAATGCGGGAATTTTTTTGTAAAAAATTTAAAATCTTGGAATGAATAGCATCTAATTTCATTTATTAAAGATAATTAGTTAAAATTAATATAAAAATTAATATAAAATTAAAAATTACATTAATATTTAAATAAAAATAGTTTTAATCATTTGTAATTTTACATTGATAGTTTAGAACTTGAGATGTACAACAAAAGTAAATCCTATTTCAATTCAGCGATATATAAAAAAGCGCAAGAAATTGGTATGCTCTCCAAACACATTTCTGATTGTTTGAATACTGACCTTGCCCCTCTCTCTGAAAACGGACAAGAAAATCCAGATGTTTATTTTTCTGGGGACATTGTACAACACTCCATTTTGTTGTCAACTGAACTTTTAAAAGCAGAAGCATCTTCTTTTTCTGAAAAAAAATATTTTCATGCCCATACTTTAGATTGGCTTACCTATCGTTTGACTCAAAATTGCAAACGCCTAGAACATTGTAGCAGTAATGGTCGAGATTTTCTGTTGATTTTAAAAAAAGAAATTAAGAAATTTAAAAAACTACAAAAACAGTGGATGCTAACGCTGTAATTTTCTTTTTTTATTTACCTCATAATCAATCAGTTATTGATAACTTATTTTTTCTTCAAACAATAACTTATATTTTTTTATAAAAAAGTTAAAAAAAATGTGACTTTTTTGAAAATGTTGTATCTAAAACGATAGGGGAGTTCTATTTAGACTTCAAATAATTAAATTAATTTAAAACCTACAAAATTTTATCATGATGAAAAAATTATTACTAATCACTTTTTTAACGTTGTTTAGCACAACACTTATTACAGCGCAAAATTTACCTACAAATCCAAATCCAGGTAAATGCTATGTAAAATGTATTACCAAAGACGTATTTGACACTGTAACAGAAAGCATTCAAGTTCAGCCGTCTTACCAAACGCTTTCTGTTGTCCCTGCAACTTACAAAACAGTTGAGGAACGAGTTCTTGTAAAAGAGGCCTCAAAGCGTTTGGTTGTGATACCAGCTGTGTATGAAACTGTTAGTGCAACTTACACCACTGGTGGAGGTGCTTCTAAGTTAACCGTTGTTCCAGCGCAATTTGGCACAAGAACACAATCTTTTGTGGTATTACTACATGGGAAGAGGTTGACTGTAAATTACTGGACCCCAACGTACTACCAATTTTTTACGAACTAGCTAGTGCACGTTTAACTTCTGAATCTAAGAGAACTATAGACAATACATTATTACCAATCCTTAGCGGTAAGAATGTAAATATTGAAATTATGTCTCATACCGATTCAAGAGGTAATGACGCTTATAATATGTCATTATCACAACAACGTGCAAATGCTGTTGTCAATTATTTAGTATCTAAAGGAATTTCTAGAAGCAGATTATCAGCGTGAAGCACATCCAAATAGTCGGAAACTGTGATACATGGTCCGCACCAAGTGGCCCAAAACTCTATGATAAACAACTTTTGCTTAGAATTTTCGGCGTGATAATCTGATTTTTGAAGAAGTTCAGAAATTTTCACTTGTGAAAAACCCTGACTTGAAAAAAGGATAGTACCCAAAACAAGGGTAAATTTGATAAATTTAAAACGCATCATAATTTATTTGTTATTAAAATGTAACAAATATCGTGCTAAGTTAAATCTAAGTTTTATTTTTAATCAAAATTGCTTTCATCTGCTGTTGCAAATCTCTGGCTTTTTGTGCTGCATGCGCAGCAAAATCTTTGGTTTTGGAGGCATATATAATTCCTCTCGATGAGTTAATCAGTAGGCCTACATTTGAATTTAAACCATGTTTACAAACATCTTCCAAACTTCCTCCTTGTGCACCTACACCTGGCACCAACAAAAAGTGATCTGGAATAATCTCTCTAATGGACTTAAAAAATTCAGCTTTTGTAGCACCAACAACATACATCAAATTATTGGAATTGTTCCATGTTTTTGAGGTTTCCAAAACCGATTGGTAAAAGTGTTTTGAACCGGACTCTAAAGTCTGAAAATCAAAAGCTCCAGAGTTTGACGTTAGCGCCAATAAAATGGTATGTTTATTTTCAAAAGCTAAAAAAGGTTCAATAGAATCTTTACCCATATATGGAGCGGTAGTTATGCTATCAAAACCTAAATCTTCAAAAAATGCTTTGGCATACATACTGCTTGTATTTCCAATATCACCACGTTTTGCATCAGCAATAGTGAAAATTTCGGGATAATTTGCATTCAAATAATTAATGGTCTGCTTTAGGGCTTTCCACCCCTCTAGACCATTAGCCTCATAAAAAGCAATATTGGGTTTATAGGCCACACACAAATGATGCGTTGCGTCTATTATGGCCTTGTTGAATTCAAAAATTGGTGAGGATAGTTTGAGAAGATGTTCTGGAATTTTAGATAAATCAACATCTAACCCAATGCAAAGAAACGATTGTTTTCTTTTTATTTCCGATACCAATTTTTCTGTATTCATAGGCTTAAATTAAGTCTGAATCAGCTTTTAGTTTTTCTGTATTTTCGGCAAGCATTAGCTCGTCTATTATTTTTTGTACGTCTCCATTTATGATATTGGATAAATCGTATAAGGTCAATCCAATTCTGTGGTCAGTAACACGGCCTTGTGGATAGTTGTAGGTTCTAATTTTTGCACTTCGATCTCCAGAAGACACCATACTTTTTCGTTTTTCGGAATCGGCTGCTTGCTTTTTGGCTAGTTCCATTTCGTATAAACGAGAGCGTAAAACTTTTAGTGCTTTTTCAAGATTTTTGTGCGAAGATTTTTGATCTTGACAACTTACAATCATACCTGTTGGCTCGTGATGAAGTTTAATCGCAGAGTAAGTTGTATTAACAGACTGACCGCCGGGCCCTGTTGATGTTGTTCTTTCAATTCTAACTTCAGTCATATCGAGTTCAATATCAAATTCTTCTGCTTCAGGCAAAACAATAACGGAAGCAGCACTTGTATGTACTCTACCTTGAGTTTCTGTTTGGGGGACCCGTTGAACTCGATGTACGCCAGCTTCAAATTTCATGGTTCCATAAACATCTTCTCCTGATACTTCAAAAATAATTTCTTTGTATCCTCCCGAAGTGCCTTCATTAAAATCTACAACATCTACTTTCCAACCTTTTGATTCACAATATTTTGTATACATTCTATGTAAATCACCTGCAAAAATACTAGCCTCATCTCCTCCGGTTCCTGCACGAACCTCAACAACAACATTTTTGGTATCTTCTGGATCTTTTGGAATCAATAGAAATTTAATTTCTTCTTCAATTTCAGGGAGTTTTGATTTGGCTTCATCGAGTTGCATTTTGGCCATTTCTACCATTTCTGCGTCAGTTCCATCTGAAATAATTTCTTGCGCTTCATCTATATTTGACATTAGCGATTTATAGATTTCTCCTCGATCTAAAATCTTCTTTAAATCTTTATATTCCTTGTTAATTTGAACATAACGTTTTTGGTCAGAAATAATATCTGGTTGAATAATAAGGTCGCTTACCTCATCGAAACGTTGTTGTATAATTTGAATTCTTTCTAACATGAATTATAAATATTGTGAGCAAAAATAGTGCTTTAAGATGAAATTTAACTTAAAAACTAATATTCAAATGTTCCAAAATCACTTTTGATGGTCAATTTTTTTGTTGGTGAAGCTTCTACTCGACCAATTATTTGTGCATCAACATCAAATTTTGAGGCAATTTCAATAATGTCTTTTGCAATTTCTGGCTGAACATAAAGCTCCATTCTATGACCACAATTGAACACCTGGTACATCTCTTTCCAGTCTGTTTTGGATTGTTCTTGAATCAATTTGAACAAAGGTGGAATGGGGAACATATTGTCTTTTATAATGTGATGTTCGTCAATAAAATGTAGAATTTTAGTTTGTGCTCCTCCGCTACAATGCACCATTCCGTGAATATTTTCTGTGGAGCAAGCTTTTAAAATTGCTTTGATTATTGGCGCATAGGTACGTGTTGGAGAAAGTACAAGTTTACCAGCATTTATTGGAGAATTTTCCACAGCATCTGTAAGTTGAATTTGACCTGAATAGACCAATTCTTCGGGAACAGCAGCATCAAAAGTTTCTGGATATTTTTTGGCAACATTTTTATGAAAAACATCGTGCCTTGCCGAAGTCAATCCATTACTTCCCATGCCTCCATTGTACTGATGTTCGTAAGTGGCTTTTCCAAAAGAGGCCAATCCAACAATAACATCGCCAGGGCGAATATTGGCATTGTCTATGACTGCGCTCCGTTTCATGCGTGCGGTTACTGTAGAATCTACAATAATGGTGCGCACTAAATCTCCAACATCAGCAGTTTCCCCACCTGTTGAATGAATAGTAACACCGTGCTTTTTTAAATCTGAAATAAGTTCCTCTGTACCATTAATAATTGCAGAAATCACTTCGCCAGGAATCAAATTTTTATTCCTTCCTATGGTAGATGATAGCATGATATCTTCTGTTGCTCCAACACACAATAAATCATCAATATTCATAATGAGTGCATCTTGTGCAATGCCTTTCCAAACGGAAAGATCGCCTGTTTCTTTCCAATAGGCGTAGGCCAAGGAACTTTTTGTGCCAGCACCGTCTGCATGCATCACAAGGCAATAGTTGTCATCAAGCGTTAGATGGTCTGGGACAATTTTACAGAATGCTTTGGGAAACAATCCTTTATCTATATTTTTTATTGCATGATGCACATCTTCTTTGGACGATGAAACACCGCGTTGTGCATACCTTTGACTTTCCTCGTTTCCCATAAATTTTTATGAATTACAAATTTAATACAGTATTTGATGTTTTGGAATAAAAAACGTTTAAAAATTTTCAACTCTTATCTTGTAAAGAGTAACTCCCTGTATTTTGGTAGCGGCCAAAGTTCGTCGTCTATCAATAATTCTAGTTTATCACAATTGTAACGAATTTCATCAAAAAATGGTTTTACCTTATTACAATAAGCCTCAGCTTTATTGATGGACTCTTCAATGATATTTGCTTTTTTACGTTCATTGATCATTTTTGTAACTCCAGAATTAATGGACTCAATATTGGTTGATATGTCCTTGATTAGAACCAATTGCTCGCTAGCATATTTCTTAAAATCATTTCCATAAATATCTTTTAATCCTCGAACATTATTGATAAGGATATTTTGATATTTTACCGCTGTGGGTATGATATGATTTCGTGCAATATCGCCAAGAACACGTCCTTCAATTTGAATTCGGTTGATATAATCTTCAACCTCAATTTCGTAGCGTGCCTCAATTTCGGTTTTATTCATCACTCCTAACCCTTCATAAAGTGCTATTGTTGATGGTGCAATTTTTATTTTTAGAGCTTCGGGTGTATTTTTATTGTTGCTTAAGCCACGTTTTTTAGCTTCTTTTTGCCAAGCATCTCCATACCCATTTCCTTCAAATAAAATCGATTTTGAAGTTTTAATATACTCTCTCAAAACATTAAAAATAGCCTCATCTTTTTTAAGTCCTTTTTTGTCTATTAAAATATCTGCTTCTGCTTTAAAATTTATAAGTTGTTTGGCAACAATAGAATTAAGTACTGTCATTGGATTGGCACAATTGGCCGTAGACCCCACCGCACGGAATTCAAATTTATTTCCAGTAAAGGCAAAAGGTGATGTACGATTTCGATCTGTATTATCTAAAAGAATTTCAGGAATTTTTCCGACAACATTCAGTTTTAAATCTGTTTTTTCTTTTGGTGATAATTTACCTTTCGTAACACCTTCAAGTTCACTTAAAACTTTTGTAAGTTGTGCCCCAATAAATACAGACATAATAGCAGGGGGAGCTTCATTTGCTCCAAGTCGATGGTCGTTACTCGCTGAGGCAATAGATGCACGCAATAATTCTTCATTATCACAAACTGCTTTAATTGTATTGATAAAAAAGGTAAGAAATTGTAAATTACTCATTGGTGTTTTTCCTGGAGCCAAAAGATTTACTCCTGTATCTGTGCTCAAACTCCAATTGTTATGCTTTCCTGAACCATTGACTCCTGCAAATGGTTTTTCATGAAATAAAACTTTAAAATGATGACGTTCAGCTACTTTTTTCATCAAATCCATCACTAAAGAATTATGATCAACAGCAAGATTTGCTTCTTCATAGATTGGTGCCAATTCAAATTGGTTTGGAGCAACTTCGTTATGACGTGTTTTTACAGGTATTCCCAAAAGAATAGATTCTTTTTCTAAATCCCGCATAAAATTTAAAGCACGTGTTGGAATAGTTCCAAAATAGTGATCATCTAATTGCTGTCCTTTTGCCGAGGAATGTCCTAAAAGGGTTCTTCCGGTAAGTTCCAAATCTGGTCTAGAAACGGCAAGGGATTTGTCAATTAAAAAATATTCTTGTTCCCAACCCAATGAGGCCGAAACTTTTTTAACATTTTTATCAAAATAGCGAGCCACTGAAGTAGCTGCATCATCAACAGCGTGTAGAGCACGAAGAAGAGGAGTTTTATAATCAAGGGCTTCGCCTGTGTATGCTACAAAAACTGTCGGAATACAAAGCGTTGTTCCAAAAATAAAAGCTGGTGAAGTTGGGTCCCATGCTGTATATCCACGAGCTTCAAATGTATTGCGAATTCCACCGTTTGGGAACGAAGATGCATCGGGTTCTTGCTGCACTAGCTGGTTGCCTTCAAATTGTTCTATTGCTTCTCCAGGCGCAACAGTTTCAAAAAAAGCATCATGTTTTTCGGCAGTTGCACCGGTAAGAGGTTGAAACCAATGGGTGTAGTGTGTTACCCCTTTGGCCATTGCCCATTCTTTCATAGCAGTTGCAATTTGGTCGGCAATATCACGACTTATCGTTTGATTTTTTTCAATGGCTGTTGCTAGGTTTTTATATGTTGCTTTTGGTAAAGAACTGCGCATGGCAGCATTTCCAAAAACATTTGAACCATAATCTATAGATCGTTTGGAATCTTCCTGAACAGAAATTGAAGCTCTATTCATTGATGATTTAAGTGCATGAAAACGTAGTGTTGACATAATTATAGGTTTTTAATTCTTTGACAAAATTAAGATTCTTGTAAGCAAAAAACTGAGTCGTGCACAATTTTTATTAACAATTTAAAAAATTATGATACTAAAAATTAAATATATTTTGATTAAACCCACAAAAAAATAGGGGTAATACAAAAAAAAGGGCAATGTTAATAATTTTAACCCTAAAATTATTAGCGCACACATGCTTATTATTATATTTGCATGCAAAACATTTATAGAATACAAATTATATAATTATGGCAAAATCTAAGTTAGAATACATTTGGTTAGATGGATACTTTCCAACTCAAAACATGAGAAGCAAAACCAAAGTTGAAGAAAATTTTAGTGGAAAACTAGAAGATTGTCCTATTTGGTCTTTTGATGGATCTTCTACGAGGCAAGCGGAAGGCGGTTCTTCGGACTGCCTACTTAAACCTGTTGCTATTTATCCAGACCCTGCAAGAAGAGATGGATACTTGGTAATGACTGAAGTATTAAACGCTGATGGTGCGCCACATGAATCAAATGGAAGAGCAACAATTAATGATGAAGATGATGATTTCTGGTTTGGATTTGAACAAGAATATTTTATAATGGATACCAAAACACAGCTTCCTCTTGGATTTCCAGTTGGTGGATATCCTGCACCTCAAGGAATGTACTACTGTTCTGTTGGTGGAAAAAATACTCACGGTCGTGATCTTGTTGAAGAGCATGCCAATTTGTGTATTGATGCTGGTCTTAACTTTGAAGGTATCAACCAAGAAGTTGCTTCAGGACAATGGGAATTTCAATTGTTTGCAAAAGGCGCTCAAAAAGCTGGAGATGAAATTTGGATTGCACGTTATTTATTAGATCGTTTAACAGAGAAATATGGATACTACATTGACTATCACCCAAAACCTCTTGGAAAAGATATGGATTGGAATGGATCTGGAATGCATGCCAACTTCTCAAACACTACTCTTAGAACTTGTGGCTCTCAAGAAACATATGAGAAAATATGTGAAGCATTTAGACCAGTAGTTAAAGAGCACATAGCTGTTTATGGAGAGTTTAACGACCAACGTCTTACCGGAGATCACGAAACACAATCTATCGATCAATTCAGTTTTGGAATATCAGATCGAGGAGCGTCAATAAGAATCCCAATCATTACCGTAGAAAAAGGATGGAAAGGCTGGTTAGAAGACAGAAGACCTGCGTCTAACGGAGATCCATACAAAATTGCAGCACGAATCATCAAAACTGTAAAATCTGCAGATGTATAATTTGAATTAGGAATTGAAACTTTCAATTTACAAAAGCGGCTTCTAAATGAAGTCGCTTTTTTTATTTGTTTTTTGGTAAATTGGCACAGAATTAACCCCAAATTCTATTGCAAAAACATGAAAAAAGTAATTTGAAATTTTAAAATTGAGATTAGATTTTTAATGAAAGGCATGCTATTTGATGCAATCTAACTCTAATATTATTTTAAACTTAACCTAAACGCTATGAAACAAGACCTCAATAAAATGATGTGCCTAGATATTTATCTCTCTGGCAAAGACTCCAAAAATTTTGATCATAAAATCAGCAGTAACACAATGGAAGACGACTGCTTTAAGCTGATGCCGCTTATTAGCTGGGACATGTTTAGTGACCATTATTTTAAAAAATTAAATGCATCTAAAAAATGTATGGATTTAAAAAAAATAAAAAGCTTTGCTAAAATACATGGTTGAGAAAATAATATTGAAACACTATTCAAATCGTTTGATTTTAGTGCAGTTATTCTTACAGACAAGAATAAAAATATCAAGTGGGTTAATGATGGTTTTACCAATATGACAGGTTACTCCAAAAAAGAAGCGTTAGAAAAAACAGCAGGGTTTTTGCAAGGCCCCAAGACCTCAAAAAAAAAGAAAGCAGAAATTGAATTTAAGCTAAAAGAAAACAGACCCTTCAAAACAACACTCATTAATTATCGAAAAAACAAATCTATCTATACCTGTGAAGTGTATATTTTTCCGCTTTACAATAAAGCAAATAAAACCACACACTTTCTGGCTTTGGAAAGAGAGATGTTACAGTAATTTTTATTAAACAACTATGAGATTTTTAAAACCCATATTACTTTGTTGGTTGTTGATAACAGTTGGATGCACAGAAAGAGAAGAAATAAGTGATTTACAAGTAAGATTTAAAAACACAACAGATTTTGACATCGAAAACTTAAAAATCAGCGATAAAACAATAGGTACTCTAAACTCATATCAAAGTACACAATACATTGATTTTGAAAAATTTGTATTTGACTCTGGCTTACCTGATGAAAGTTGCATTGGATTAATTAATAATGAAGCTATAGAAAGTTTTAATAAATTATACTGGTGTGGAACTCAAAAAAATACCGTTTACAAAGGTTTTTATGAAATGATAATCACACTCAAAGAAGTTAATGGAACTAACTATTTAATGTTAAAAAATCAAAACTAAGAAAACATATTTTTTAGTTTTTGAAATATTCACTACCAACCACTCACCACAGTTTCTACAGCGGCTATAGTAAAATCCAAATCGTCATAAGTTAAGGCATCTGTTATAAACCAACTCTCGAAAGCACTAGGAGCAATATAAACTCCCGCATCTAGCATGCCATGAAAAAAGGATTTAAAACGGTCGTTATTTCCATCAGCGGCTGTTTTAAAATCAACAACTGGAGTTTCCGAGAAATGTATAGAAATCATTGAGCCTACTCTGTTTATAGTGTGCTTTATGTCGCAGTTTGTTAATACTATAGAAATTCCTTCGTGCAAGTATGCTGTTTTCTTTTCGAGGCGTTCATACACCTCAGCATCTGTATTTAAACTATTCAAAAGTGCATAGCCTGCTGCCATTGCCAATGGGTTTCCACTCAATGTTCCGGCCTGATACACCGGTCCTTCTGGAGCCAAATGACTCATGATTTCTTTTCGTGCTGCAAAAGCGCCTACTGGCAATCCTCCTCCTATGACTTTTCCAAAACAAACAATGTCAGCTTTTACATCAAAAAGTTCTTGAACACCTCCTTTGGCCAATCGAAAACCAGTCATTACTTCATCAAAAATAAGAACGGCTTTGTGAGCATCACACAAATTACGAAGACCTTCTAAAAAACCTTCAACAGGTGGAATACATCCCATGTTCCCTGCTACTGGTTCAACAATTATGGCTGCAATTTCATTGGGGTTGGCTTCAAATATATTTTTTACAGCTTCCAAATTATTGTACGCTGCAAGCAATGTGTCTTTGGCAGTCCCTTTGGTTACTCCAGGGCTATTAGGACTTCCGAAAGTTACGGCACCGCTACCCGCTTGTATCAAAAATGAATCGGAATGTCCATGATAACATCCTGCAAATTTTATAATCTTCTCTTTTCCTGTAAATCCACGCGCCAATCGAACAGCGCTCATACAGGCTTCTGTTCCAGAATTCACAAAACGAATTTTATCAATATTAGGAACCATTGAGACGGCCAGTTCTGCAATTTTTGTTTCAATTTCAGTTGGCATTCCAAATGAAGTTCCTTTTTTTGCTTTGTCTACAACTGCATCCACAACAGGCTTGTAGGCATGCCCTAAAATCATTGGACCCCAAGAATTGATATAATCAATTAACCGGTTTTCGTCTTCGTCATATAAATATGCACCTTTGGCTTTTTTAACAAATATTGGTGTACCCCCCACTGCCTTAAATGCACGTACTGGGGAATTAACCCCACCTGGTATAACAGCATTGGCTTCTTTAAACAATTGACTACTGCGTTGGTATTTCATAGATTTTAATTTGATGTAACGATAAGGGTTTGACCAATACTTAAAGCATTGGAGTTTAATTTATTTAATGTCTTTAAACGTTCAACTGAGATCCCATATCTTTTGGAAATTGAATACAAAGTATCCCCCTTTATAACAATATGCTTTTCGGTGTAGGGTTGTTGGTTTTGAGAACGTCTTTTTTTGTCAAAAATATCATATTGATACAATTCATAACGTTCTATAAGACTGATTAGTTTTTGAGGGTATTTTGGATCGGTAGCATACCCTGCTTTTTTTAAACCTCTTGCCCAAGCTTTATAATCAGTTGGCTTGTGTTTAAATAGATTTGCATAACGATTTCTTTTGGCTAAGAACAAAGAGTGATCTCTGTAAGATTGATTAGGGTCATTATATTTTCTAAAACACTCCTGAGCTTTATCGTCGTCATGATACACTCTTGAACCTGTCCAATCGTGGCACTTAATCCCAAAATGATTATTGGCATCTCTAGCAAGACGACCTCTGCCAGAACCAGATTCTAAAATTCCTTGTGCCAAAGTAATGCTTGCAGGTATGCCATAAAGTTTCATTTCGTGAATGGCTACAGCCTTAAAAAATGCAATATACTCGGTTGTAGAATTGTAGGTGGGTTTGATAATAACTGTAGGGGGTTCTGGGGTTTTTCTAGGTGGAATATTGACTCCTACTCTCACCTCTTTTTTTTGGTTTGCTTTTTTGCGAGCACCACAACTCGACAAAACAACACACACCAATAATAATCTTACAATTTTTTTCATATTCTAAACGATCAGTCCCATTCTTTTTTGTTTCAATTGACGATTCATGCCTTCAATTCCCTGTAAACCTCCTGTGTGAATTGCCAATATTTTTGTAGACGCAGAAAAAACACCTTTTTGTATCAAATCAAAAATACCAAACATCATTTTACCAGTATACACTGGATCGAGTGGAATTTCAAATTCTTTTTTAAAATTATTTATAAAATGAATTAAATTGGAATCCACTTTTGCATAACCTCCAAAATGATAGTTATTACATAACTCCCAATTGGACTGCGTCGCAAATTTACGAATATCTTCGTTTAAAAATGCACCTTTTAAGGCTGGAAAGCCAATTATTTTTTGTGTTGGTAAACTTGAATTTATAAGACCAGAAATTGTTCCACCAGTCCCTACCGCACAACAAATAATATCAAATTCTGCATCAAATTCAGATAAAATTTCCCTACATCCCATAATAGCCAAATCATTTGTCCCTCCTTCTGGGATAATGTAATAATTAGGATATTTTTTTTGTAGGTTTTTGATATAAGAATTTTCTGCCTTTTGTCTATATTCCGATCTGCTAACAAAATCAAACTGCATCCCACAAGATTTTGCATAGGCCAATGTTGGATTAGTTTCAATCTCTGTTACCAACTCCTCTCCTCTAATAATTCCAACGGTTGGAATATTTAGTAATTGTCCAGCAGCAGCCGTGGCAGCAATATGATTTGAAAATGCGCCTCCAAAAGTTAAAATCCCATCTGAAGCTCTTTCTTGGAGTTCTTTTAGGTTATATTTTAATTTTCTAAATTTGTTACCAGAAACCGTATCATGAATTTTATATTCAGGTTTTATAGAAACTTGAGAGGTCAACTTTATGTTTTGGACTTTCTTAAAATTTAACATGAATAACTAAAAAACTGATGCGTAAAAATACTAAATCTCTACAGTTTTTTAACCTTAAAAAAAGCAAATAATTAATATGTAAAATTACATTATATTTGTTAATGATGAAACGTAATCCCCCAATTGAAGAAGGTGATTTCTATATGACACCACAAGGCTATCGCTGTTTTACAGAACAATACCACCTAAAGCGAGGATATTGTTGTGAGAGTAATTGTAAGCATTGCCCCTATGGATACAATACATCAAAACGTATTCAAAATTAAAGACTATGAGCGGACTAACTAAAACTTTTCAAGAAGAAATAACAGAAGGCATTCCAAATGAGTTGCCGCCTTTAAAGCCTTTTGAACCAACCTATAATCATGCTCCAAAAAGAAAAGCAATCTTAAACAAAGAAGAACAAAAGCTGGCTTTAAAAAATGCACTGCGCTATTTCGATAAAAAATTTCATAACATTCTTTTTGAAGAATTTAAAAAAGAGCTTGAAACATATGGACGCATTTATATGTATCGTTTTAGACCAGACCATAAAATCTATGCCCGCTCAATAAATGACTATCCTGCAAAAAGCAAAGAAGCCGCCGCTATTATGCTTATGATTCAAAATAATTTGGATGATGCCGTAGCACAGCACCCACACGAACTGATAACCTATGGTGGCAACGGAGGTGTGTTTTCTAATTGGGCACAATACAGACTCACCATGAAGTATTTGTCTGAAATGAATGACGAACAAACATTAGTAATGTACTCTGGGCATCCTATGGGTCTTTTTCCCTCTCACAAAGAAGCACCAAGAGTTGTAGTTACTAACGGTATGATGATTCCAAATTATTCAAAACCAGATGATTGGGAAAAATTCAATGCTTTAGGGGTTACTCAGTTTGGACAAATGACAGCGGGCAGCTACATGTACATTGGTCCACAAGGCATTGTTCATGGCACTACCATTACGGTACTCAATGCTTTTAGAAAAATAAAAAAAAGCCCCGAAGGGCATATTTTTTTAACCGCTGGACTAGGTGGAATGAGTGGTGCTCAACCCAAAGCTGGAAATATTGCAAAGTGCATAACCATTTGCGCTGAAGTCAACCCAAAAGCAACGCTAACAAGACATTCTCAGGGTTGGGTTGATGAAATGTATTCATCTGTAGAAGAATTAATTGAGCGGGTAAAAATAGCACAAAAAAACAAAGAAATTGTATCCATCGCCTATCAAGGAAACGTTATTGATGTGTGGGAAGCATTTTTTGATGCTGGTATTTTTGTAGACATTGGAAGTGATCAAACCTCATTACATAATCCTTGGGCAGGAGGATATTACCCTGTTGGAATGTCATTTGAAGACGCCAATAAAATGATGAATGAAAGACCAGATTTGTTTAAAGAGAAGGTACAAGAAAGTCTATTACGTCATGCCTCTATTATAAAAAAACATACCAATAAAGGTACTTACTTCTTTGATTATGGAAATGCTTTTTTGCTGGAAGCTTCTCGTGCAGGTGCAGAAATTTTAAAAGATAATCAAGAAGATTTTATATATCCAAGCTACGTTCAAGACATCATGGGGCCTATGTGTTTTGATTATGGTTTTGGCCCTTTTCGCTGGGTTTGTGCAAGTGGAACACCAGAAGATTTAGCAAAAACAGATGCTATTGCTTGTGAAGTTTTAGAAAAAATTCAAGCAACTTCACCACCAGAAATTCAACAACAAATGCAAGATAATATCCAATGGATAAAAGGCGCACAAAGCAATAGCTTAGTTGTTGGATCGCAAGCCCGAATTTTATATGCTGATGCCGAGGGTCGAATAAAAATAGCCTCTGCGTTCAATTCAGCAATTGCAGAAGGAAAAATTGGGCCAATAATTCTTGGTCGTGATCACCACGATGTTTCTGGAACAGACTCGCCCTATAGAGAAACAAGTAATATTTATGACGGCTCCAAATACACTGCTGATATGGCTATTCAAAATGTAATTGGAGATAGTTTTAGAGGAGCTACTTGGGTTAGTATACACAATGGTGGAGGCGTTGGCTGGGGCGAAGTTATAAATGGTGGCTTTGGTATGGTTCTTGATGGTTCTAAAGCATCAGAAAGAAAATTGAAATCTATGTTATTTTGGGATGTTAATAATGGTATTGCTAGGCGAAATTGGGCACGTAATGAAGCTGCAATTTTTGCAATAAAAAGAGCAATGGAAGAAGAACCAAACCTAAAAGTTACAATTCCTAATAGTGTTGACGATTCTCTTTTCAATTCATTTTAACTTAAAAACTAAACTTTTATGAAACGTCTTTTATTACTTCTATCAATAGTACTTATATTTACGTCTTGTGACTCTGTTCGAGTGGCTGCAGATTATGATCGTTCTGCGGATTTTAACTCATATAAGACATTTGCTTTTTTCAAAGACGGCATTGATAAGGCAGAAATTAGTGATTTGGACAAGCGAAGAATTTTACGTGCCATTGAATCTGAACTTTTAGCAAAAGGTTTTACAAAATCCAAAACCCCCGATTTGTTGGTGAATATTTTCACAAAAGAACGTCAGCAAGTAAATGTGTACAATCAAAACTTTGGCATGTACGGTTGGGGTTGGGGCTGGAGTCCAATGATGGGCTGGAATCAAACCAATGTAACCAATTCATCTCGTGGAACCCTATTTATTGATTTGATAGATGCTAATAAAAAAGAGCTTGTTTGGCAAGGCATTGGACAAGGTTATTTAACCACTAGAATGGATCGTAAGGAAGAGCGCATTAGAGAATTTGTAACCTCTATCATGTCAAAATATCCACCACAAGCAAAAAAATAAATTATCTACGCCTTTACATCTAATGCTTCTCTAAGGGTATTCCCCATAAGCATAAAAGCCATTACAAGACTCATAATACAAAGCCCTGGAATTATAGCCAAATAGGGTTGCCCTAAAACGATGTCATTGTAGTGGGTTTTAATCATAGCACCCCAACTGGCCATTGGAGGTTGTGCTCCTATTCCCAAAAAACTTAGTCCACTTTCTATAAGAATTGCAGCGGCAAAATTTGCCGCAGAAATTACAATAACGGGGGCCATAATATTGGGAAGAATATGCTTAAATATTATTCTAAAATCTGTATACCCCAAAGCTCGAGCAGCGGTTATATATTGTTGTTCTTTTACGCTCATTACTTCTCCCCGTACAACTCTTGCCACTTCTACCCACATCGTTAGACCTACCGCTATAAAAACTTGCCAATAGCCCTTGCCAAGCGCTAAAGTTATAGCAATCACCAATAAAAGCGTTGGAATAGACCATGTCACATTAATTAAGAACATAATAGCACTATCTATTTTTCCGCCAAAATAACCCGAAATACTTCCTAAAAATAATCCAATTATTAATGAAATAAAAACAGCTACAAAACCTATAAAAAAAGAAATTCGAGCACCAACTAATAGTCGACTTAAAACATCTCTACCATAATTATCCGTCCCCAAATAAAAGGTTTTATTTTCCACAAAAGCTCTTGGATTTTTGGAGTAATCAATAGATTGCTGTATCCCTTGAATATTTTTCGCTTCATAAGGTGTATATATCAATTGTTCTGTTTCTATTCTATAGTTCGAAATGGGCTGTTGTTTATCAGGGAATTTTGAACCGAAAAATATTTTATCGAATTGATTTTGAAGGCTTTTGTTAGGGCTTGGTTGAACAAGCATTTGAACACTAAATCCAGGCGGCTTGGAATGAATACTCAAATGCATTTGATTTGCATATTGAGTAGCATCAGGTGCTAATACATAAGCAAAAATTGAAACAAACCCCACAAAAACAATAAAGATAACGCTTGCCATTCCCAAATAGTTTTGCCTAAATTTTTGGAATGCCGATGCTGTTAATCCTTGCATAGTTTTAAGCCTTAGTTTTTAAGGGCGGATACTTTTTTTACTTTAAACATTTTATTTAAATCCGTCAAAACATTAAGCGCCTCATTCATATAAATATCTTTACTTAAAGATTCATGCCATCGCTCACGCTTTGTTTTGAAAATGGAATCTGTTGCCATAATTGGTTTTTCGTAGGGTAAAGATTCAAATGATAAATTTGTGGTATAATCGGATAGAGCATCAAAACGTTCTGATTCTTTTTCATTTTGTTTTAAACTCGCATCATAATCGCTGTATTTCAAGCTGTATAAATTTTTTGAACGTACTTTTTCAATCCATTGCGCATTTTCGTCAATGAGCTTTATTTCATCACTATTACTCATGCGTTCTTTACTTCTTTTAACAGTTGTTTCGTAATCAATAGAACTTTCCCATATATCATAATTTGCAGCTTGGATTTCATCCCATGGAAGTGGGTTTTCTTGATCCTTTTCACCCATATCAACATAGCTGTAACGATTAGGTAAAACAACATCACTTTTTACGCCCTCTAACTGAGTAGACCCTCCATTTATACGATAATATTTTTGAGTTGTGAACTTAAAAGCGCCCATATCACCATTGGTATTATTACGAATCATTCTGTTTAGATCTATCACATTTTGAACCGTTCCCTTACCATACGTTTGCTTGCTTCCAATAACAATGGCACGTTTGTAATCTTGCATAGCAGCAGCTAAAATTTCGGATGCAGAGGCAGAAAATTCATTCACCAAAATAACCAATGGACCATCCCAACTTACACTAGAATCTTTATCTTTTAACACTTGACGATCTTCGCCAGTAGAGCGTACTTGAACAATAGGTCCTTCCTCGATAAACAAGCCCCCAATATCTACAGCAGTTTTTAGAGAACCACCTCCGTTATTTCTCAAATCGAGAACCAAACCTTCCATACCTTCTGCTTTTAGTCGTTCAATTTCTCTGTTGACATCAGAGGTTGCATTTCTACTATTGATATCTTCAAAGTCAATATAAAATTTTGGTAAATTAATGATACCAAATTTGAAGTTTTCTTTTTGTACAATACTCGATTTTGCATAGGTTTCCTCAAGCTCAATTTCATCTCTTGGAATCATCAAATCTTCAATAGTTCCATCAACTCTTTTTAGAGTTAAAATTACATTTGTACCTTTTGGACCTTTGATAAGTTTAACGGCATCATCCAAACGCATTCCAACAACGCTTACTGCCTTTTCCTCGTCTTCTTGACGTACTTTTAAAATGACATCTCCAACTTGAAGTTTGTTTTGACGCCATGCTGAACCACCTGAAATCAGTTCTGTGATACTAATTTTATCCATTTTCTTTTGAAGTCTTGCACCAATACCTTCGTATTTTCCAGACATTTCGGCATCAAAACGATCTTTAACTTGTGGTGCAAAATAGTACGTATGGGGGTCAAATGTTTCAGAAATTGCATTGATATACATCGAAAGCCAATCATCACGTCTCATGTCGTCAAAATAAACCGAAACTTCTTGTAAATTTTTTAATGTTGAAGCTCGAGATTCTTCTTCCAATTCCGAAACGGTTTTTATATCCTCGTTTTCTTCATTTTCATTGTCAGATACTAAATCGTGGTAATTCGTTAAAGTATTAAATTTTAGTTGCTTTCGCCAACGGTTAGCCATGTCTTTTTTTGATGAAACATAGTCTAATTCATCAGGGCTGGACTGGTATTTTTCATCTAAATCGTAATTAAAAGGCTGTTCTAATATTTTCGTATAAATTACTTTTGATTCTTCAATTCTTTGAGTAAGGCGATTGTAAACAAGATTAAAAAACTGTACATCATAGTTTTTTATTTGATCATCCAAATCTCTTTTGTAAACTTCAAATTCCTTTATATCTGAACTGTAAAAATAGTGTTTGTAGGGGTCCACAGTTTCTAGAAATCTACTGTACACTTCTTCAGAAAACTTATCATCAAAATCTTTAGGCTGAAAATGACCTTGTTCCAACAAATATGTAATGAGTTGCATTAAGAGTTTGTCTTTGTCAGGGTTATCAAATGTTTTGGTTGTAAAGCTACATGACGCTAATGCAACAAAAATTGACAAAAGAAAAATATTAATATGTTTCATAGACTTGAGTAAGTGATTATCAAAATTAGTTTCTAAAGTAACAGAAAATTATAAAAATAAGTGTGCTATTGTACATAATTTTTTGTTAAACCACCCAAAAACGAGTAATCCCCAACAAAATACTTACTTTTGTATACGAAAAACAAAGAAAAAATGCCAAAAAAACCACTTATTCTTGTTACCAATGATGATGGTATCACTGCCCCTGGAATTAGAACCTTAATCAAAGTTATGAATAATATTGGTGATGTCGTTGTTGTTGCACCGGACAGTCCACAAAGTGGCATGGGGCATGCCATTACAATCAACGATACTCTTTATTGTAGAGAAGAACATATTGATAATGGCCCTCAAAAAGAATACAGCACATCGGGCACACCAGCAGATTGTGTAAAACTAGCCGTTCATGAACTATTAGACAGAAAACCAGATTTGTGTGTTTCAGGAATCAATCATGGTTCCAATTCGTCAATTAATGTGATTTATTCGGGCACAATGAGTGCCGCCATTGAAGCGGGTATGGAAGGTATTCCTGCCATAGGATTTTCTTTGTTGAACTACAATTGGGATGCCGACTTTGGACCAACGGAAGAATACATAAAAACCATTTGTCTTAAAGTCTTACAAAATGGTTTACAAAAAGGCATTGTACTCAATGTAAATTTCCCTAACAAGGCAATAAAAGGCATAAAAATTTGCCGTCAGGCGAATGCCAATTGGGTAGAAAAATTTGATAAACGTCAAAGCCCAATGGGACGAAATTATTACTGGCTTACAGGTGAATTTATCAATCAGGATAATGGTGAAGATACTGACGAATGGGCGCTTGAACAAGGCTTCGTTTCGGTAGTTCCAGTACAGTTTGATCTCACAGCTCATTATTATATTCAAGAACTTAATAACTGGAAACTCAATGGATAAGATTCAAATTTTAAAAGGACTTGCTATTGGTTTTCTGGCTAACGGAATAGGGCTTTTTTTAGTCGGAATTATAATCGTTAATTCATCCAACAGAAATGGCACTATTTTGACTGTTTTGGAAGCTGCCCATGCTGAAAATTTTTTAGGAAAACTCATTAGTCTCGGTGCTATTCTAAATCTGATTTGTTTTTTTTATTTTATCAGAAAGAAAAAAGATGCCTTTGCCGCAGGCGTTTTGATTGCAACACTGTGTATGGCTCTTATCACATTTATTATTAAGCTGTAAAATATGAAGTACTACATCATCGCAGGAGAAGCTTCTGGAGATTTGCATGGTGCAAACCTCATTAAAGCATTGCATAAAGAAGATGCCAAGGCCGAATGTCGTGTTTGGGGTGGCGATTTGATGCAGGATGCAGGTGGTACTTTGGTCAAACATTACAAAGATTTGGCATTTATGGGCTTTTTAGAAGTCCTTTTAAACCTCGGAACGATTCTAAAAAATATCAGCTTTTGTAAAAAAGATATTGCAAACTTTCAGCCTGATGTTTTGATATTTATTGATTACCCAGGGTTTAACATGCGTATTGCAAAATGGGCCAAAACCCAAAATTTTAAAACCCACTATTATATTTCGCCACAGCTATGGGCCTGGAAAGAAAATCGCATTCATCAGATCAAACGAGATATTGATAAAATGTATGTGATTTTACCGTTTGAAAAAACATTTTACGAAGAAAAACACCAAATGCCTGTGGAGTTTGTTGGGCATCCGCTAATAGATGAGATTGCCAACCGCCCAAAAACAGATGCTAAAACCCTAAGAAAAACATACGGACTATCCGAAAAACCCATTGTTGCACTGTTGCCGGGGAGTAGACAACAAGAAATTAAAAAAATGCTTGATGTGATGCTGTCTGTGGTCGATGCCTTTCCAGAGCACCAATTTGTCATTGCTGGAGCACCGAGCCAAGCCAAAGCATTTTATCAAAAATTCATTAAAAACAAAAACATCAAATTGGTGAGTAATGCCACTTACGACCTGCTTAGTATTGCACAAGCCGCATTGGTAACTTCGGGGACAGCCACTTTGGAAACAGCTTTATTTAAGGTGCCTCAGGTGGTGTGCTACAAATCCAGTTGGTTGTCCTACCAGATTGGAAAACAGGTGGTAAAGCTCAATTATATTTCTTTGGTGAACCTTATAATGGAGCGCGAAGTGGTTTGTGAATTGATCCAAAATGACCTCAATACAAAACGCCTTACGGCAGAACTAAAGCATATTTTAGACCCCAAAACCCAACAGCAGCTCAATACTGAATATACCGCCCTAGAACAAAAACTAGGGGGCACTGGTGCCAGCCAAAAGGTGGCCAAAGCAGTATTTAAAGCGCTGTGTTGATAGATTTAACACCTACTTATGATTTAAATGCACCCCTGCCACTACCCTATCCCAAAGTTAACTATTGCGCTGATTTGCGGAATATTTTTAAGTTTCTATGTGTCTTTAGAAATTGATATCCTACTCATTGTTTTGGGAGTAACATTTTGTTTTGGACTATTTTTTCATTTTAAAACTCCCATTTATAAGAGCATCATTTCATCATATTTCTTGTTGCTCTTATTTGTTGTTTTGGGAGTATTTATTTCACAACTGCATCATCCAAAAGCACAAAAAAATCATTACAGTTATTTTTTAAAAAAAGAAAAAGCGAGCAATTTATTGTTGTCCATCACAAAAGAAATGAGTCCGACAAAATATAATTACCGATATATAGCAAAAATACTGGAGATCAATCAGCAAAAATCTAGTGGCATAATTTTAATGGAAGCCTCAAAAGACTCAACAGATCCAACGCATAATGTTGATGACCTATTATTTCTAAAAACACAACTTAGCCCAATAAGCCCTCCTAAAAACCCCCATGGTTTTGATTATAAAAAATTCCTAGAGCGGAAAGGTGTTTTTCATAAAATTTCAATGCATCAAAACACAAACTATATTACAAGAAAAGGAAAAAAAAGCATCAATGGAATGGCGTCCTTTGTTCGAAATTTTATAGCTAAAAAAATTGACAAACTCAATGTTAATTCTACTGCAAAAGCGTTTCTAAAAGCATTTTATTTAGGAAAACGAGGTGAAATAACAGATGAAATTAAAACAGATTATAAAAATTCTGGAGTAATTCACATCCTTGCGCTTTCTGGACTCCATGTCGGTATTTTATTGAAAATATTAGAGTTTTTATTATATCCTGTGGCAAGAACAAAACAAGGAAAAAAAATTCGTGGTATTCTGATTATCATGATATTATGGGCTTTTGCATTTGTTACAGGGTTAAGCCCCTCTATTGTTCGTGCGGTAACAATGTTTAGTTGTTTTGCTCTCGCAGCGGATTAAATAGACCATCAAATAGCATCAATACACTTTCAATTTCCGCATTTTTGCTATTAATTTTAAACCCTAAATATGTATTCGATGTTGGATTTCAATTGAGCTATGGAGCTGTTTTAGGCATTTTAGTTATTGTTCCTATTTTAAATTGTTTTTGGACGCCAAAACATGTTTTAACAAAACCCATGACCACACTATTAAAAGTATCCGTTGCCGCTCAACTTGGAATTTTACCGCTTGGACTCTACTATTTTCATCAATTTCCTGGACTGTTTTTTATAGCCAATTTGTTGGTAGTTCCAGTACTTATGTTATGCCTCTGGCTAGGTGTTTTGATTATTGTTTTTGAGGGATTCAAAATCAGTGAATGGCTTGGCTATAGTTTTGAAAGTTTAATTGATTTGATGAATAAATTTGCACATTTGGTAGCAAATTTTGAATTTTTACTTTTTAAAAATATCACTTTTGACTTCTATATGATGGTGCTATTATATATTATAATTGTGCTATTTTTCAAATATGTCATATCAAAGATATTTAAAAAAATAGCCCTGTTATTAACTTCTGTTCTAATTTTTCAATTGTATATTTTTTTTGTCTTTAAAATTAATTCTAAACAAGAATTTATTGTATTTCAAAAGACAAAACATACCATTTTAGGATTTAAAAATGGGAATTATTTTGAATTCCATAATACAGAAAAAAATAACAAAAAATTTTCATTTATAGATGATTACACAACTAATTAAGGTATCGATAAAACATCAAAATCGAAGTTGAAACGATTTTATTCAATTGGTGGTCATAATTTAATTGTAGTTGATAGCTTAGGAAATTTTGACTTTAAATCCGTAAAATTTGATTGGATATTGCTTAGAAATAGTCCAAAAATAAACCTTGAAAAAGTAATAAAAATATTGAAACCAAAACTAATTATCGCTGACGGCAGTAATTATAAAAGTTATGTGAAACGGTGGCGAAAAACATGTGCAAAAAAAGTATTCATTTTCATGATACTTTTAAGGATGGGGCTTTTATCTATAATTTAAATCATCAAGGAGTAAAAGAAGGTTTAAACGCTTTATAATACTCATTAAAAGCTTTTTGGCTCGTGATGGTTTTATAGTGGTCTTCGGCAAAAAGTTTGAGATACAGCTCCAATTGGTCAGCAGTTTTATACCCTGGAGTTGGAGCTAAAAACTCTGCATTTTCGCCCAAAAACACAATAGTTGGATAAGCCGTTACTCCAAAATACTGTGTCAATTGATGCTGGCTATTTCGGCGTCTGGCTTTGGCAGGGTCATATTTGGGATTAGAAAGCGGTTGCCCATTAAAATCCACCGACTCATCTCCTTCGGCATTGAATTTTACAGCATAGTAATTGGCATTCACATATTCGGCGAGTTTTTTATTTGAAAATGTATTGCGATCCAACATTTTGCATGGCCCACACCATACAGTATACATGTCAATCATTATTTTTTTGGGTTGTTCTTTTTGTTTAGCTAACGCTTCATTCATGGTCAACCAATTAATTTCTTGTGCATTAACAAACACAGAAACTAAAAATAATATTAAGATGTATTTTAACTTATGCATAGTTTGCGCTATAATGATTTGTACGTTGGTTTTTGTTCATCCCAACAGTTTCATCAACAAAAGCATTTCTGTCTTTCTTGTTTTAAAAACCCAAATACATACAGAATCTTTACTGTGGTAAATGGCTTTTAGCTCGTCATCAATTTGACATAAGTCTTCTGGTATTTCAGCTTTTATGCAAATCATCTATTCAACATTATCTAACTCCATGCATGAGTTTTCTTATTACAGGGTAAAGCACTGCCGATAAAATTCCTAGCCCAACAGCAATCGCTGTTAGAATCCAAAAGAAATAACTCAAGCCATTTTCGCTAGCAATTCCCTCAGATGCTTCTCCAAATACACCTGCAAGTTTCATACCAATGGCAACCGCAAGGTACCAAATCCCAAACATCATCGCTATCATACGCCCAGGAACCAACTTACTCACATAAGACAATGCAACAGGCGATATACAAAGCTCGCCCATAGTATGGAAAAAATAAACAAGAATTAACCAAATCATACTAACAGATGCAGTTGCGGCACCAACAGGAATATCAGATGCACCTATGGCAACACATGCCATTCCTAAACCTAAAAGTACCATGCCAATAGCGTATTTCATGTTTGCATTAGGATTGTATTTACTCTCCCACCATTTAGAAAATAAAGGTGCAAAAGCTATAATGAATAATGAATTTAAGACACCAAACCAAGAGGCTGGTACTTCTGCAATTTCTTTTTCAAATTCTGCATTGAGCATCCATATTGAAATCCCCCAAATGATTACAAAACTTAAAGCCAAAATAATATTTGACAGAGCATATTTTGTAAATGTTTTTTTAAACAATAATATCAAAACCCAAGTTATAATTCCAAGGGGTATAATTGTCATAAGTGAATTGACAACTTTAAAAATATCGGCAGCATTACCTTCTAATATTCGCTGCGTGTAGTCCCTTGCAAAAATAGTTAAACTACTTGGTGCTTGTTCAAAAATAGCCCAAAAGAAGATTGTTATAAATGCAAAAAACATCACTGCTAACATTCGATCTCTTGTAATTCTATCGTATCTTGGAATACGGATAATGAGTAAAACTACAAATAAAATTAGTGCTGATAAAATAGCAATATTGGAGCCCTCAATGCCAAACATTTTAAAATCAAAAAGATTGTAGGCACCTTCAGAAATTTTTGATACTGGATCATTCAAAATCCACGCTAATCCCAAAAGTGCTGCAACTCCAATGATAAATAATTGAACAGTGGTGAAAGGATTTAGTTTAGGTTCATCTTTTGCTATTTCTTTTGAGCTACCATCGTCTTCTGTTTTTATTGGCTTTTTACCAATATCGCCAAAAATATTTTGAGCTAACCAAAATTGTAATAATCCAAAAAACATAAATATACCAGCAAGTCCAAAGCCCCAACGCCAACCAATTTTTTCACCTAGATAGCCGCACAATAAAATCCCTAAAAACGCACCTGCATTGACGCCCATATAAAAAATTGTGTAAGCACCATCTTTCTTTTCGTCTTTTCCTTTATACATTTCCGAAATTATAGAAGTCATATTAGGCTTAAAAAATCCACTTCCAAAAACCAAAAGCGTAAGCCCTAGATAAATAAAGAAAGGCGTTTCAAGTGCCATTGAACCATGACCCAGTGTCATAAGCAAGGCACCAACTGCAACAGCATATCGATATCCAATGATTTTGTCCGCAAAATAACCACCAAGAAGTGTAGAGAGGTAAACTAGAGAAGTGTACGTGCCAAAAATAGCATAGGCATACTCTCTTGGCCACCCCCAACCTTCATCCATAAGCGATGCCGTAAAAAACATCACAAGAAGTGCTCGCATTCCATAATAAGAAAAACGCTCCCACATTTCTGTAAAAAATAATACAAATAGTCCTGCTGGATGCCCTAATACTTTGTCTTTAAAAAGTTGATTTGTTGAAGTACTCATTTTTCTCTGTTTAATTATTTAATTCTTTATCTACTCCGTGCATTAGTTTTTTGATTAGAGGAGATAAAGCTAATAAAACAACCCCAAATATAAGTCCAGTATAAAATAAATACTCAAACAAAACTAAATATGATTCTTTAGCAATATTTAAATCTGGTGCAGTCCCATTGGAAGTATCAACAGAAGCTATATTTGCTAGAACCGAAGCAATAAATTCTGAACTTGCCGTAGCCAGAAACCATACACCCATCATAAAGCCAACAATTTTTGGAGGTGATAATTTTGTGACTGCTGAAAGCCCAACAGGAGAAAGACATAGCTCACCACAAGTGTGCAGAAAGTATGTAATTACTAACCATATCATTCCAACCTTACCCATATCAGAAAGATTAATTCCTAATACAAGTGAACCAAAACCTAAACCAACCAACATTAATGCTAGTGAAAATTTAACAGCAGTATTCGGATTGTATTTTCCCAATTTAACCCATAGCCAGGCAAAAACAGGGGCAAGTAAAATAATAAACAGAGCATTTAAACTTAAAAAGTTACCTGCAGGAATATCTCCACGATCTAGAACTCTATCTGCAAATAGGTTTAAAGATGTATATGCCTGTTCGAAAAGTGCCCAAAATATTATTGTGAATACAATTAATATGGTAAGTGCAAATAGTTGCTCTCTGGCCTTTTTATCAACCTTACTAACAGAATAATATATAATGTAAGCTGCCGATAAAGCACCAGCCACCATTAAAGAGGAAGATACGATTTCATGGCTTTGAACCATTTGCCAAAATACAAAAACAGACAGCAAACTAACTATATAAATAATCCATTCAGTTTTTACACCAATGATTTTTTTATCAAGCAGTTCTGGATTTGTAGACTCCCCTTTGCCATTTAAATAATTTTTACCATAAACGAAAATAACTAAACCTAATAACATCCCTACTCCAGCTGAACCAAATCCATAACTCCAACCATATTCTTCTCCAAGCCAAACACAAATTATAGTTGCCAAAAATGACCCCAAATTGATTCCCATATAGAAAATTGTAAAACCAGAATCTCTCCTTTTATCTCCTACTTCATATAATTCTCCTACAAGAGATGAAATATTTGCTTTGAGAAAACCTACGCCTAGTATAATCAATGCCAAAGAAAAATAGAAAAATTGTAAGGCTTGTTCATCTCTCGTGATTTCTCCAGTCATTGACTGTGTAGCAGCATTACCTTCATAGGCCATGCCTAAATGACCTAAAACAAGTAAAACACCTCCAAAAACAATAGCTTTCCGAAATCCCAAATACTTGTCAGCAATAAACCCTCCTATAACTGGAACAGCATAAACTAAAGCTGCATAACTTCCAATTAGCAAGTTTCCTGCGTCATCAGAAAAAAGATGGTATTTTGTTAGATAAAAAATTAAAAGAGCTTTCATTCCATAAAATGAAAAGCGCTCCCACATTTCAGTAAAGAACAAAATAAACAATCCTATGGGTTGTCCAAAAAATTGCTTTTGATGTTGAAGTTCTGCTGTTGACATAATAAATCGTATTTATTTGGTTAGTTATTTTTTCTGTTTGTATTAGTTTTCAATTTTATCGCCTAAGGTTTTTGCAATAAAATTAGTCATTTTTTTATATAGGTGTAGTCTGGTATTGCCCCCATAAATACCATGGTTTTTATCAGGATAAATCCCCCATTCAAATTGTTTATTAGCTTGAATCAAAGCCTCGACCATACGCATTGTGTGTTGCACATGTACATTGTCATCTCCTGAGCCATGAATTAACAAATAATCGCCTTTAAGCATTTCGGGGTAATTAAATGGCGAATTATCATCATAACCACCAGGGTTTTCTTGTGGTGTACGCATATAGCGTTCAGTATAAATCGTATCATAAAAACGCCAACTTGTGACTGGCGCAACGGCAATAGCCATTTTAAAAATATCACTTCCCTTTAACAAACAATTGGTACTCATGTGACCGCCAAAACTCCAGCCCCAAATCCCAATGCGCTCTTCATCAATGTAAGGTAATTCTGCTATTTTTTTTGCGGCTGCAATTTGATCTTCTGTCTCATATTTGACCAAATTCATATAGGTGACTTTCTTAAAATCAGCACCCTTAAATCCTGTTCCTCGACCATCAATACAAACTACAAAATAGCCTTTTTGTGCCAACATTTGATACCAATAATCATTGGCGCTATTCCAACGATTAGCCACTTGCTGAGACCCAGGTCCAGAATACTGATACATAAGGACAGGATATTTTTTATTTGGATCAAAATCAACAGGTTTTATTGTCCACATATTAAGGTCATTGCCATTGATGGCTATGGTGCTAAATTCTTTTTCAGATAATCTATAATTGGATAGTTTTTTAGCTAGTTTATCATTGTGTTTGATACGCTTCAAAACTGTTCCATTGTTTGCAGCATTCAATGTGAATTCTGGAGGAGCAGATGCGCTCGAAAATGTATTGATGAAATAAGTAAAATCGGCACTAAACGAGGCGCTATTTGTGCCCTCTTTTTTAGAAAGTAGTTGTTTGTTTTTACCATTTAACCCAATCACATAAACACCTCTATTAATAGAGCCATTTTCTACCGATTGGTAATAAATTTTTTCTGATTTTTTGTCATAACCATAATAGGCGGTGACCTCCCAATCCCCATCAGTAACCTGACGAATCAATTTCCCTTTTTTTCCATAATGGTAAATATGATTATAGCCATCTTTTTCACTTGTCCAAATAAAGCTATTATCATTCAAAAATGTTAAGTTGTCTGTAACATCAACATAGGCTTTATCCGTTTCTGTAAGGAGAATAGAAGCGGAATTATTTTTTGTATTGATCGTCCAAAGGTCCAATTCGTTTTGATGACGATTGATAAATTGAGCGCTCAAAATATGAGCATCATTTGTCCACTTGATGCGTGGAATGTAAAAATCATTGTAGGGTTTATTAACTTTTACTTCTTTTGATTCAGCAGTGCTTAAATTATAGACATGCAATGAAACAATTGCATTTTTTTCACCTGCTTTTGGATATTTAAAAACTTGTTGCGATTGATATAATGCTTGACCATACACATCCATTGAAAATTCTGGAACTTCTGTTTCATCAAATTTTAAATAGGCAATTTTATGACCATCTGCGTTCCATTCAAAAGCGCGGACAAAAGCAAATTCTTCTTCGTATACCCAATCTGTTATACCATTGATAATTTTATTTTTTTCTCCATCAAAAGTAACCTGAGTTATTTGGCCAGTCTCAAGATTTTTTACAAAAATATTATTTTGAAATCCATAAGCCACACGCAATCCATCAGGTGAAAAAGTTGGTTCTTGAATTTTCTGATCTGAAATTTTTTGAAGCATTTTAGTTGTGGTATCATACACAAAAAAAACACCCAATGTTGAATGTCTATAGACAGATTCTATATCAGTGGCTAAAATGATTTTTGTTTCATCTTCACTAAAATCATAGTTTGTAAAATACGAAATGGCTTCTAAGTCTTTGGAATCCACCAAAGTTGTAATTTTATCTTGTGTCTTGTAGTCATAAACATCAACAGAAGTAGAACGATTCGTACGATTAAAATTTAAAACAGAATACTGTTTTCCATTGTTCATAGAATGTAGGGCTTCCATGCGTTGTGTACTAAAAGCACCATTCCAAATTTCGTCTAAAGTGATTTTTTGGTCTTGGGCAAAGGAGTAAAAAGTGGTTAAAAAAAATAGAACAATACGCAAATTTGTACGGAGCATAGGTGTGTGTTTTGAAAAATGTTACCAATTTTACTAAAAAAAAATGAAAATTCCTCTTTTCTAAGCCGATTAATATACAATTTAACAATTCTCTTTTCACATAAAGAAGAGAATAGTATCTTTGTTTATCAATACAAAATTATGCAACAAACTGTTTCTGGATTTTCAAAATTTTCTAAAGCCGAAAAAATTAATTGGCTGATTGTCAATTGTTTTGACAGAAATTCAAATGCCAAGTCAATTTTGGAATCCTATTGGAATTCCAATACAAAACTTCAACAGTTGCACGATGAATTCATTGAAAATACAATTTCAAACTTTTATATGCCTTTTGGTGTTGCACCAAATTTTTTAATCAACGGAAAACTATACACCATTCCAATGACGATTGAAGAAAGTTCGGTGGTTGCAGCAGCGAGTAATGCGGCCAAATTTTGGTTATCACGTGGTGGGTTTAAAACAACTATTTTATCAACCACAAAAATTGGACATGTTCATTTTATATTTGAGGGAAAAAGTAGCGATCTTAAAGCATTTTTTAATACAATTAAACCTCAACTTTTGGAAGCCACCAGGCCGCTGACACAAAATATGGAAAAACGTGGCGGTGGGATTCTAGATATAAACCTTGTTGATTGTACCCAAAAATTGATCCATTATTTTCAATTGGAAGTAACCTTTGAAACAAAAGATGCTATGGGCGCCAATTTTATAAATTCATGTCTAGAGCAAATTGCCTCTACGTTTGAAACATTAGCGCAAAATACTTCTGAATTAGAGGGAAATCAACCTAAAGTTATCATGAGTATTTTGTCCAATTATGTTCCAGATTGTGTGGTCCGTGCCGAAGTCTCTTGTAACATCGAAGAATTGACTTTAGAGGGGCACTTTACGGGGCAAAAATTTGCAGAAAAATTTATTCAAGCAGTACAAATTGCAGAAGTAGAACCTTATCGTGCTGTTACACACAATAAAGGTATTATGAATGGAATAGATGCAGTTGTTATTGCTACTGGAAATGACTTTAGAGCTGTTGAAGCTGGTGTACATGCCTATGCAGCCAAAAACGGACAATACTCAAGCTTGTCGCATGCAAGTTTAGAACATGGTGTTTTTAAATTTTGGATGGATATCCCACTAGCATTGGGCACTGTTGGTGGATTGACAGGCTTACACCCAATGGTTAAATTGGCATTGGAGATGCTAGGAACCCCCTCTGCAACCAAACTTATGGAGATTGTAGCGGTTGCGGGGTTGGCACAAAATTTTGCTGCTTTACGATCTCTAACAACTACTGGGATTCAAAAAGGGCATATGAAAATGCATTTGCTTAATATTTTAAATCAACTAGAGGCTTCTAAGGCCGAAAAAGAAGCAATGATTGCTCATTTTAAAACGCATGCTGTATCGCATCATGCTGTGGTTGAAGCGCTTAAAAATCTTCGTGACTAATGGAAAAAATTTATAGCCACGGAAAATTATTAATTACTGCTGAATATGCGGTTTTGGATGGTGCAAAAGCCCTAGCGCTTCCAACAAAATTTGGACAAACGCTCGAAGTAAAACCCATTGAAAGCCCCGAAATTCGTTGGAAAAGTTTTGACCATAATGGTACACTTTGGTTTGAAACAACTTTACAACTTCCAAGCTTTAAAGCAAACGATAACAATGAAACAGCAAAGCGACTTTCGGAGTGTTTTTTGGTGATCGCCAAACTTCAACCCAACTTTTTTGCACCTCATAATGGATTTGAAATGCATAGCCATTTGGAGTTTCCACAAAACTGGGGGTTGGGGTCCTCCTCTACCCTCATTAACAATTTGGCACAATGGGCGAATGTAGATGCTTTTATATTGCTTGAAAATACTTTTGGTGGTAGTGGTTATGATATTGCTTGTGCGAAACACCCTTACCCTATTATATATCAACGGCAAAACAGTAAACCATATATAAAAATTGTAGATTTTGATCCGCCATTTAAAGCGCAATTATTTTTTGTACATCGCAATCAAAAGCAAAACAGCCGAGAGGCCATTGCACACTACAATACCCTAAAAACAACACAACGTCTTGATTTTTCTGAACTGAATGCCATTACCGATGCACTTTTGGTGACTACTACTTTAGAAGAATTTGAAGTACTCATAAGCAAACACGAAACCATTGTGGGCACTCTTATCCAACAACCCCCACTAAAAACCACACATTTTGCAGACTATCCTGGAGCAATAAAAAGTTTAGGCGCTTGGGGTGGCGATTTCTTTTTGGCAACAGGAAACAACCATCACTATTTTAAGGACAAGGGGTATACCACGATTATCCCCTTTGGGGAGATGGTGAAAAGTGATGAGTATGAAAACTAATACTAAAACAAGTTCAGTGTGGATATAGTTAGGTATGAATAAAAAAAAGGACTGAAAAATCAGTCCCTTAAATTATTTATTTAACTATTTCTAGTAAAATACGGCTCTATTGTCCTCAATTTCAGCAGCATCTTTCAAGGCATTATACAGTTGCGTATTGATTACACTTTCTTTGGCTTGCCCTACTCTATTAGCAGCCGCTTGATAGCTTGACAGTTCAACTGCAGGTGTTATTTTAGTCACCTCAACAATAAATACTCCCGTGTTGCCTGCAATAGGTTCAGAGGTTTCTCCAACTTCAAGTCCAAAGGCAGTACCAATGACCAAGGGCTCACGACCAGCACCAGACAAGGTTGAATTTTTCATGTTTACAGCAGCAGCAGTTTTGATGGTTTGGTTTTCAGCTGATGCAATATCACCCAATAAAGTTGCTGAAATACGCTCTTTTATAAGTGCAGCTTTCTTTTCTTTTCGAACCTCTGGAAGTGCAGATACAGAACCGTTCTGTACAGACATCAATCCTTCTTCGTTAATCCCTGTAAGCTTAACCACAACAAAACCACCAGCGCTAGTGCTAAAACTTTTGAAATCTCCTTCACTAACTCCGTCTTCAAATGCCCAACGAACAATTGCACGTTGTGCGCCAATCCCTGGGATATTTTCATCCAACGCTTTTACGCTACTAACGTTTCGTACATCATAGTTGTTGTCTTTGGCTACAGTTTCAAAATCGGTATCGGCAACAGCGATTTCAAATTTAGATTTGTTTTTAAAGACCTCATCAATGGTTTCAACAGAGGGTTCAATTTCCTGTGCTATAGTTGCGACTTTAAATGCGTCTTGTTTCTTTCCTTGATCTAATATTTCAATCACATGATAACCAAAATCTGTACGAACAACCCCAAGACTTCCTTTTGGATTTTCAAAGGAATAGGCCTTAAACTCTGGTGCAAATCCATCGGTATATGCAAATTCAATAACACCTTCTTTTTCGTTACTCACTTTATCTGATGAGAGCGATAATAACGATTTAAATTTCGAGCGTTTTTTTTGTAAAACATTATAAATACTATCTGCAGTAGCTTTGGCTTCTGCATCAGTTTTGGTTACCGTAGCTTCTGCTCTAGCTCCTCCTATAAAAGGAATCAGAATATGACGTACTTTTGTTGAATCGGCTATGCCTTTTTTGGACACCATTTTGCTGAGCTTATAAAACCCATTTTCTTTGTATGGTCCATAAATTTCACCTGTTTTTAATGCAGTAATATTATCGGCTTGTTCAGATGAAAAAGCAGATCTAAAGACATATGTATCATTAAACTTTTGTGCAGAATTTGCATTAACAAAAGCAGCGTTGTCTTGTGTGTTTTTAAACCCAACAACCGTTTCATTGGATTTTGCAGATTCATTAAATTCTTGACGATCTTCTATTAATGCTTTTAAATTCTCTTGAATCGCTTGTTCATCGGCCAAAGATGCTTCTTCTTTGAATTCTACATAGACTAAATCTCTTGACGCTTCCACTTCGTATTGCTTTGGAAAACGCTTCATGTAGGCTTTAATTTCAGAAGATTTTACCTCAACTAAGCTGTCTGGAATACTTGCATAAGGAATTTGAACATATTTTAAGTCTACTTTATCATTTTCCAATTGATAATCCAATTCACCCTCAGTGAGTGTTCCTGTAATTCCTGCTTTAACTAAGTTAAAATACGTTTGTTGAACTCCAGACACAGCTACATTTTGTTCAAAATCTGTCCACGATTTGTAATTTATTGGTGTTCCACCAAGAGTTGTTGTCTCTGGCGCAATGGCTTTAAGGTTGGCTATAAATTCGTTGAGTTTATCTTCATCAAAAAGTCCTGCTTCATTTTTAAATTCTTCAAAAGAGGTTAGGTTTTGCTTCAACAAATCACGCATGTGGTCACGCTCAACAGAAATTCCGAGTGCATCATACTGCGATTGCATCACTTTTGCACGAAGCTCATTGTCCCAAACACGATTCATTGCTTGGGTATTTGTAAGAGTACCTCTAGACTGTCTTTGAATATTTTCAACTTTAGCCATAAAGTCATCTCGCTCTATGTCTTCCCCATTTACAGTAGCAATTGTAGCTTGATTTCCAGATGAAGATCCTAAATTTTGAAAAATATCTCCAATAATAAAGGAGAACAAAGCAAGTGCAATGATAATGATTAGAAATATCGAACGCTGTCTTATTTTATTTAATACTGCCATGGTATTTTTATTCTTAAATTTTATAAAATATGGTGGACGAAAATACCAATTTAATTTGAAATAATAAAAGGGAAATGCGTTTTATTGTATGCAGAGGTTTAAAGTTAATCTTCAACCTCTATTTTGAGTGCAATTAATTCAATTTTAGTATTGGAAACTTCTTGAATTGTAAATTGAAAATTTTCAATTTTTATCTGTTGATTTTGCTCTGGAATCTCTTGTGTAAAATGCACAATAAGACCTCCCAAAGTTTCATAATTTTCGTGTTCTGGCAATTGCAATTTGTAGGTTTCGTTAAGATAATCAACTTCGAGTCTGGCAGAGAATAAAAAGGAACACTCATCCAATTGTTCTTCAATAAGTGCAACAGAATCGTGTTCGTCTTCAATTTCACCAAACAATTCTTCTACAATATCTTCAACTGTAAGTATCCCCGAAGTTCCTCCATATTCGTCCAATACAACAGCCAAACTTTTCCGCTTTTTGGTTAAAACATTAAGAATATCTTTGGCTAACATGGTTTCAGGAACAAACTCCACGGGCATCAACATGGATTTGATGGATTTTGGATTTTTGAACAAATCAAAGGCATGGACATATCCCAAAATATCATCAATTGAATTTTTAAATACCACAATTTTAGAATGCCCTGTTTGTGTAAATAATGTACTTAAATTTTTAATGGAGTCATGAATTTCTATAGCAGTCAACTCTGTACGGGGTACCATAGCTTCTCGAGCTTTGACTTCTGAAAATTCTAAGGCATTTTGGAAAATAATAATTTCACTATCGACCTCATCATCGGCCTCCACCGATTCCATCTGTTCACTAATGTAGTTCCCTAATTCAACTTTTGTAAAGGCCAGTTGTACCTCATCGCCTTTTGTTTTGAAAAATGTTTTCAGTACAAAATCAGATATCCATATCACAAAACCTGAAAAAACTGAAAATAAAAGATAGAATATATAGGCCGGTAGTGCCAATAACTTTAGCAATGAATTCGCATAAATTTGAAAAAAAACTTTTGGTAAAAATTCTGCTGTAACAAGGATTACTAATGTAGAAATAATGGTTTGTGTGAGTAAACTCAATTCATTGAACAAATAATGTAATAAGGTTGAATCTGTTGATAAATATTGTGCAAACCAATCGACCAAAACATCACCCATATATAGACCATATACCACGAGCGCTATATTGTTTCCAATAAGCATTGTTGCAATGAATTTTGAAGGTTTTGCAGTGATTTTTTTTAATAAATTAGATAAAAATCCACTTTGCTTTTTTTCAATTTCAATATGAATTTTGTTGGAAGACACAAAAGCGATTTCCATTCCAGAAAAAAATGCCGAAAACAATAAACTTAAAACAATAATTAGGGTTTCTGAGGACATGATTACAGCTTTCCTCGGTCTTTAAAGCGCTTTTGATATTTGTTTCTAAAAAAATAGATAAATATGGCAAAAGCCACAAAAAACAAAGACAGGTAAGCACCATTTCTGTTTGAATTCCATTTAGAAAATGCATCATAGGCAAACAAGACAGCAAAAATGAGGTAAAAGTATTTAAAATAGGATAGAAATTTCATCTGATATATTGAAACTTAAAAATTAAATTCAATGTAAATATACATATTATTCGTCAATGTAGATGCGGCCAGTAACTTCCAATACCTGAGCATTTGAAAAATCTTGATTAGCATCAAAACCATTGCCATTGGTCAAATAATCTTTCGTTCGAAACTTAACGGGAAAATCTGTAAAAAGCCATTCTTTTTTTTGATCATAATACAGTTGATCTGTAAACAAAGTATCATTTGAAGAAGTGGTAAGCACCACATCTCCTCTTAAGTCAATCAAATCAGTATTATTGTATACAACAGCACTTTTAGCAACCACTAAACTTTTTTTATTTTGTTCATCAAGAATAGTAAGATCTATACCTTCTGGAAATTGATAATAGGGAAAAGACCGGTTAGAATAATTTATCATTTTTGGACTGACCAAATTTGAAGTCAATCGTCCTGAATCGGTGTGTTTTGTATTGATATTTTCAGCAACAGACACTGGTAAATAAGACAACTTAGAACTCTGCTGAAGTTTATCTAAGCGTTTGTTACATGAAAAAAGCACCGCTCCTAAAACTAGGACAGCGATGCTTTTTGTTATGTTTTTTTGAATAATCTTCATTAAAGATTTGGTACAGTAATACTACGTTGAATCCAGCATCCAATACTAATGGTTTGCCCTGCGCGTCCAGAAGAAAATATTTCGCTCTTTTGTGGCGCTTTTGCTTTGTAATTAGCAATAGATTTTGCAGCATTTTTTTTCATATTTGGATCTACGCGACCAGCCTTAGCGGCTTCGTTAGCAGCCAGCCAATATACTGCACGTTTCGAGAAATTGTCGGTACCACAATTGTTGGCACTCTTGGCATACATTACAGAAATTGCCAAGTATGCTTTTCCTAAACTCGGATTAAATTTTAGTGATTTCATGTAATAACTTCTCGCTTGACTGTACTGTCCTTTCTTCTTAAAATTTGTAGCAATTTTGAATAAAATTTTAGACTTCGCAAAGTTATCAGTTTCAAGCTCTACAGCTTGATTATAATAGTTTAAAGCTTCGGATGCTAGACCTGCTTTTTCTTTTAGAATTCCTAGATAAAATGCAGTGTCTGCGTTGGGCTCTAGCATGTTTTTTTGCTCTACTATTTTCACAAACAATGGGTCATCATTACAGCCTTTGGCATACATTCTATTCATGGCACGCTGCAACCATAGACCATCATTTTTAAAGGCCTCAAAATCTCTTGTATACAGTGGAACTAGATTTTCACAATTGGCACGAGACCCTAATTTTGTATCAATACTTGACGAAATTTTTTCATAAGCATTCAAATAGCTGTTATAAGATTTGAGCTTTGAAGTTTCAGTTCGTGTAAGTTCTTTAGGCTCACCATCTTCATTCAAAAAGGCATTGCGCTTGTTGGTATAATTTTTAACTTCACTTTCTACTTTTTCTGTAATTTCATCATACATATTAAACAAATCCTGCGCTGGAATGTTCCCAGCATCATACATATCAACAGCCAAAGAAAAATAGGTGTATAAACTCTTAGGGTTTGTAAATGTTTTTGAATCTGTAGTATAAGCTTCACCAAACATGGTATACAATTGATCTTTTGTTAGACCAAGTTCTTTTCTATTGTCATATTTCAACTGACACGCTTTGGCCATGTATGTCCCTTTTGGTGTAACAGAAGGAAAAAACTCTGCACGCTCTTCCCATAGCTTAATCATATCATTGATAAAAGCAACTTGTTCTGCAGCAGTTGATGTTTTAATTTTATGTTTCAATATACGCTCACCATAAATAAATATAGCTTTGTTAAATCTAGGATTTCTGTTTCGAAGTTCCATCCAAGGTGTATAGGCTGCCTCATAGTTTTTGGATTTAACATATTCACTAAAAATAGATAGCGACTGTAAGTCTTGCTCATTTTGAGCAAAAACGTTGGAAATACTTAATGTTATGAACGCAATAAAGATTGTTAATTTAGATTTCATTTGAGATTCTATTTTAAACATAAATGTTTATAATTAATTAAATTTTCTTTTTTCAAACCATCGGTCGTTAAGCGACAAACTTATATTTACATTGAAAAAGTTTTCTTGTACCAAGTTTGAGACTGTGGTACCACGCTGACCAATTTCAAATGCAACATTGGCATTAGAAAATAATCGACCTACTGGTAAACCTACTCCAAAAGATATGCCAAGTTCGTTTATGGACTCATTATTGACCACCAATCCTGTTTGTTCTAGGCGCAATCCTGCTCTGTAGACTATACGTTTCCAGTAACTTCCAAAAGAATCGTATTTTGGAATATAAAACCCTCCAATAGAAAGTGTTGATGCGTCTTTAAAAGTAGCATTATCAATTGAAATAAATCGATTTGAAAAATCCGAGGCTTTTAAAAATGTATAATCAATACCTGCAAACCATTTTCTTGGGCGACCAATGCCAATGCCAAAACTTGTTTTAGATGGTATTGACAAATTGGTGTCAGATAAACCCAATGCCGCCAAATCAACTTCAGAGGATGTAATAACATATTCTTTATCCTGAGAGTCAATTGTTATGGTTGCAAATTGACTCTGATTCACAGAATTTAAATTTGCTTGAGGTGAGTGCGTGGCGGTAGCCATTATTTCTAACTTTTGAGAAATCTTTTTGGTAAATGCCAATCCAAAATTGAATGAAAATCCACTTAAATCTGAACGTTTGACCTCACGGCTTTGAAATTGTAGTAAATCCCCTTCGTCGTTATAACCAAAGGCAATAGTAGTGTTGGTGATACTACCAAAATTATATTGAAAATCAAATCCAATTTTTAAATCTTTTGTCAGTTGATAACCTGTGCCCAAAAATACTTTATTAATACCGCCTTCACCTCGGTAGCGGTACTGAAGAAAACCTTCTTCATCTCTAGACTGAAGTTTATACCCTACAGAAGAATAAGGAATAAGTCCAAATCCAATTCCAAATTTCCCAGTAGGCATCACAAGGGCTAAATAATCTACAGAGGAATCATCAGCTTTGTCTTTTGCTGAAGATGTCTTAAGGTTTGTAGAAGAAAAGCTTGTACCAATGGCAAATTTTACAGGACGCGCTTCGTTGTTGTAGAGTGATAAATTTTTACCTGTGTAAGACGCTGGATTTCTTAAGTTGATATGAATACTATCGTTGTAAACACTAATTCCACCCATGCCTTGATTCTCTACAGTACCTTTAAATTTTAGGCTTCCAATTCCATAAAATGAGTAGGGAGAGCTAGTACCTTGTTGTGCTTGAGTAAAAGTTGAAAACACAACGATTGTACAAATTATAAACTTTTTTATCATGAGTTTGTGTTATAGTCTAGTAAAAAATTAAGTCCTTCCAAAAGAAAATTTGAGTTCGCAAATATGCTAATTTTAAATTGTTTACGCAAGAAATTAGCATCACCACCCGTTAAAATAACTGTTAAATCCGAATAATCTGATGAATAGGTTGAAATAACGCCTTGTATTTCTTGTACAATTCCATGCACTACTCCACTATGAATAGAGCTTTCTGTGGTTATCCCAATATATGAATTTAAGTCTGATGGCTGTAGTAAAGGGAGTTGTGCAGTTTGATTGTAAAGCGCTTTGTATCGCATTTGTAAACCGGGTGAAATTGCCCCACCCAAATAATTAGCATTAGCGTCTACAAAATCATAAGTTATACATGTTCCTGCATCTATAATTAGAGTATTAGTATTTGGGTACTGCTGAGTTGCTGCCGCTGCAAGAGCCAAACGATCCAATCCTAATGTATCTGGTGTCTTATACAAATTCTTAAAGGGCATTTTGAGTTTGCGATGTAATACATAAACCTTGCCATACTTCGATAATTCAGAAAAAAGTCTGTCGGTAAACTCAATTACGGAGGAAACCAATAATTGCTCTATCTTCAAGTACTGTTTGCATATTTTACTGACCACAGCAGGCAAATTTTCTACACTACAACGCCTTGTTTCAATAAGCTTATTTTGCTCAAAAACAGCGAGTTTAGTACTAGTATTTCCAATATCAATTATAAGATTCATCTCCAATTTTAGAGTGTAAATTTACAAAACCATTTTTTTAAAAATTTACTTTGGGAATATTAAAATTGCATTATATTTGCATTCGCTATAAGCGGGGTACCTTAGCTCAGTTGGTAGAGCAACGGACTGAAAATCCGTGTGTCCCTGGTTCGATTCCTGGAGGTACCACAAAAAAACCCACTTTGAAAGTGGGTTTTTTTATGCTCTTAAAGATACTTAAACATATCTTTCACCAAAGCATTCAAATCAAATTCTGGTGTCCAACCCCAATCCTTTTGTGCAAAAGAGTCATCAATACTACTGGGCCAACTATCGGCAATCGCTTGACGATAATCTGGGTTATATTTTATTTTAAAACTCGGATGATGTTTTACAATTGATTCATACAATTCTTTAGGAGTAAAACTCATTGCCGATAAATTATAAGATGATCTTATTTTAATGGCGCTTTCATCAGCATTCATCAGCTCTAATATGGCTCGAACAGCATCGTCCATATACATCATTGGAAGCGCAGTATCTTCAGATAAAAAACATTCGTAAGTTTCGTTTACCAACGCCTTGTGAAAAATATCTACGGCATAATCCGTTGTACCACCACCTGGCATGGATTGCCAACTAATTAATCCAGGAAAACGCAAACTACGAACATCAACATTATAGTTTTTGTGATAATAGTCGCACCAACGTTCACCTGCAAGTTTTGAAACACCATACACTGTAGAAGGTTCCATAATTGTATGTTGTGGGACATTTATTTTTGGCGATGATGGACCAAAAACTGCAATACTTGAGGGCCAAAAGATATGTTTTATATGTCCTAATTTTGCTAAATTCAAAACATGAAATAGAGAAGTCATGTTTAAGTTCCATGCTTTTTCTGGTCGTTTTTCGGCATTAGCACTAAGCATTGCTGCCATCAAATAAACAGTATCAATTTTATGGGCTTTAACAATTGATAAAATTTGATCAAAATCAGTAGCATCAATCGGCTCAAAAGGGCCTTGCGCAAGTAATTCTTTACTCGGCTTTTTGATATCACTTGCCACAACTGCAGAAGCGCCATATAGGTGGCGTAGCGAAGCTGTAAGAACAGATCCTATCTGACCAGAAGCGCCTATAATGAGATGTTTGGATTGATTTTTCATTGTTTGTATATTGTTTAAATTTGGGACTTTGAAACTTTAATAATCTAAAAAATATTAGAAAAATATCTAATTTATTATCATATTTGTTTGAATCTTTTTTTGAACAAATATGACTTTAAAACATATCAAATGTAACATTTTTTTTACGATCGGTTGTTTGTCATTGATTCTCCTAATAAGTTGTAAATCTGAACAAAATGCGGAATCAAAAATTGAAACTACTACTTCTGAAAAATCTCCGGTAAAAAAAATTAAACAAAATACACAACACAACGTTTCCCTAGAAATTGATGATGCCGCCTTAGTTGAATTGGATCAATGGACCTCTTTTTTTGTACTTCAAAAAGAAATTGTAAAACTAGAACAAAATAAAGCCAATGGATTTCAAGAAAACGAAAAAAGGATAGAAACCTATTTTAAAGGATTAAATATAAATATTCCTGGAATTTTTAACACCAATACTATTTGGGCTCGGCTAAAAGTTTTAGAAACTGAAATTTACCTCTACAATGAAATTTTTAATACCAATGGATCACAAGAGCTTTTAAAAATAGCTCGAAAAAATATAGCTTTAGCTTATCAAAATCTTGTACGGCAAATCAATAAAACTCACCAAAAAGCAACACAAAATATAGATAAATAGCTTAAATCCATTGACTCAAAAAAAAAATGTTCTATTAATTTCCTTGTATTTCTGTAACAATTTTTGTTCTTTAATAGTCTTATAACAGAAACTAATCTATAAACAAATCAATAAATCTTATGAATTTCAAACAAAAAATCTTTGTAGCACTACTTGGTTTTTTTGGTGTCATTGCATGTAAAAATGACGCAAAAAGTACAAGTGATCTAGAAAAAATTCCAGGAATTATTCTAGAAAATATGGACAGTAGCGTAGATCCTAAAGACAATTTTTACGACTATGTTAATGGTAATTGGGTAAAAACAAATACGATTCCAGACGATGAAACACGTTGGGGTGGTTTTGGTGTTTTAAGGAAATCGACTCGAAAAGATGTTTTAGACATCATCACTACATCTAAAGAACTGGGAACTTACGCCGATGGTACCGATCAGAAAAAAGCACTCCTTGTGTTCGAATCTGAACTTGATACAGTAGCAAGAGATCAGGCAGGAATTACCCCAATTCAACCGCTTTTAAAGGCCATCAATGGAATACAAAACCTTTCTGATTTACAAACTGTATATGCCTCCACTGTTGGTGTTTCTGCACCTTTTGCAGGAATTGGCGCCAATGCAGATTTAAATGATAGTAGCACCAATACGGCCTGGGTTTACCCTGGAGGACTAGGACTTCAACGCGACTACTATGTAGATCAAGATGATAAAACCAAAGAAATTAGACAACAGTATGTAGCACATGTTGCTCGCATGTTTGAGTTTATCAACTACTCCAAAGAAGATGCACAATCAGCAGCTGAAAAAGTGCTGGCTTTAGAAACACAATTGGCTACACCACGTTTGGATAAAGTACAAAGCAGGGACATTAGAAACTTTAACAATCCAAAAAGCGTTCAAGAACTCAACGCAATGACGCCTACTATTGATTGGGTTAAATTCATGAAAGACCTTGGTGTTTCAGAAATCCCAGAACAAGTTTTGGTCATGCAACCAAAATATATGGCAGAACTTAATACTTTCCTTTCTTCAACGGCAATAGAGGATTTAAAAACATTAATAACATGGAGTACTCTGGACAATGCAGCGGGCTATTTGACCACAGAAATTGAAGAAGCCAATTGGGATTTTTACAGCAAAACACTTCGTGGTGCTAAAGTTCAACGTGATGCTGAAGAACGTGCATTAGGAACAGTCAATGGAAGTGTTGGAGAGGCCATTGGAAAACTATATGTTGAAGCAAAATTTCCGCCAGAAGCAAAAGCAAAAGCCGAAAAAATGATTGCTAATGTCATTAAAGCCTTCCAATTGCGTATTGAAAAATTGGATTGGATGGGTGAAGAAACAAAGGCTAAAGCCATCGAAAAACTCGATAAATCTACCGTGAAAATTGCGTATCCAGATGAGTGGGAGGATTATTCAGAGCTCAATATTAAAGAAGGCAATAGTTTTGCAGACAACATGTTAGCCGTTTCTGAATGGGGTCTAAAAAAGAACCTCGCAGAAATTGGACAACCTGTAGATAAATCAGAATGGGGTATGCCGCCACAAACAGTGAATGCTTATTTTAACCCATTAAACAATGAAATAGTGTTTCCAGCCGCTATTTTACAACCACCATTCTACAACTACACGGCTGATGAGGCTGTAAATTATGGAGGCATTGGCGCTGTTATTGGACATGAAATTTCACATGCTTTTGACGATTCAGGGGCGCGCTTCGATGGTGATGGAAACGTGAACAACTGGTGGACTGAAGAAGACCTTAAAGAATTTGAAAAACGTGGTAATGCTTTAGCCGATCAATACAGTAAAATTGAAGTATTGGATGATGTGTTTATCAATGGTAAATTTACGCTTGGCGAAAATATTGGAGACCTTGGCGGTGTTCTTGGCGCATATGACGGACTGCAACTTTTCTTTAAAGAAAATGGACGTCCCGAACCTATTGATGGATTTACTGCAGAGCAACGCTTCTTTATGTCATGGGCAACCGTTTGGCGCACACTTACCAGAGAAGATGCACTACGCACACAAATCAAAACTGACCCACATTCTCCTGGCATTTACAGAGCAACTCAACCCCTTAAAAATATCGATGCTTTTTATGAAGCCTTTGACATCAAAGAAGGTGATGGTATGTATCTTGCTCCGGAAGATCGTGTTCGAATTTGGTAATCACTTAAAATTAAACATAAAAATCAAATTTATTGATTTTCCAAGGCCGATTTTTGATTTGAAATGGCATTTTTAGCTAGTGTTGCTAAATTAAATTCTGGCGCTAATGACAAAGCTTCGTCCAAAATAACAATGGCTGCATCATGATTTGTCTCAGGGTTTTCTCTAAACTTTGCAATTGCTTTTAGATATAAAAACCCAGCTTTTATCGGTACTTGATAAGGTGTTTGTGTTTCATAGTAAGGCTTCATCATTTCATCCGTACTGTTTGCAATTCCATAGGTGATATTTGTATTAGCACCAATTATATCATCAATTTGGATTTTTAAATCGGCCAACTCATAAGCCAAACCTACACTAGGGTTGCGCTGAAATAATACCTCATAGTGTTCCAGAGCACGGGCCGGTTCATTTAAGGACTTTAAACTTACAGCTTTGACCTCAACGGCCATATCAGAATCTGTATCTTCTTTTTGAATTCCCAAAATATTAAGTGCTTGAATGTATTTTCCTTCATTCATATATAATGCGGCCAGCGTATCTTGTCGAGCTTCATTGGGCTCCAAAACCAATAAGTGGGTCATGGCGTTAATAATTCCCTGCACATCACCACGCTTTTGCATTTGAGCATAGTACGCTTTATAGTGGCTAAGTAGATCCGAATTGGATTGTGCAAATCCAAATTGAAAAACACCACAAAAAAATAATGGAAGAGCAATATATTTAAATTTCATAAGCTAGTAATTTTAAAGCCTCAAATGTAATGGATTTTTTTTAAAAGAATTGCAATGAAAAAAAGCACCCGGAGAGGGTGCCTTTTCAAATTAACCAATTTAACTTTTAAAAAAATGTAGTAAAATAAATTACTGTTGTAAACATACAGCACAATAACACTTCTTGCAAGCGTCATGTAACAAACGGCCATTTGACGTAATAAACGGCCATCTGACGTAGTATTCGGGAAAAATTTACCAAAAAAAGTAGCTAAAAACACCACTTTTTAAGACCATTTTTGCCAAAAAAAAGTGGAAAAACGTCAATTTTGGAGTTCACCTGAGTTTTTTTTGAAAAAAAATAGAGCTTTTTTAAAACCAAAAAAGAGCATTAATCACGTTTTACTAAAGCAAAGAAATCATTTTCGAGAGGTAAATACCCTTGGTCATAAACAAAATAATAGGTCGTCCCTGCTTTTGTTTTATAAGTACTTGTAAAATAATTAAAATCAAAACCCAATGCTATAAGTTGTGCTCGGGATTTCTTTGTTTTTTGATCGGGGTTTAGTTGTTCTAAAATTCGCCAGTTTTTTCGCAATCGATTATTGATGTTACGCATCAAATTTTTTTGGTCTTTGTTCATGCGGTTATTGTAGGTATTGCGGCAACCATCACTGCAAAACTTTTTGTCGGTGCGGCCTACAATTTTTTCACCACATTCTGGGCATTGTTTGGAACTCATGATGTTTTTAGTTTTTGTAAAACTACAAAATATTCAATTACAAACGACAACAAACGATTACAAATGAAAGTAAACAACAAACTACCGATTAAAATAAAAGTCCCAATGTATGTTTACGGTGTCGAATAGTTCGATAGTATAACTGTTAAACCATTAAAAATAAACATTATGAACACACTTAGAAACAAAGTACAGTTAATTGGGAACTTGGGCACCGACCCAGAAATCATCACTTTAGAAAGTGGTAAAAAACTAGCAAAATTTTCATTGGCAACCAACGAGTATTACAAAGACAAAGACGGTCAAAAACAAACCAAAACAGAATGGCATAATGTTGTGGCATGGAACAAAACAATAGAGATTATAGAGCAATATGTTTCAAAAGGCAAAGAAATTGCTATTGAAGGTAAGCTCAGTACCCGAAGTTATGAAGATAAAGAAGGTCAAAAACGCTATACCACAGAAGTCATAGTTAATGAACTATTATTACTGTAAAATACACTCATCTATACAGCTAAAAAAACCCACTTTATGTGGGTTTTTTATCACAATCTTATCATCTTAAGAAGAATCTCGTTCAGAAAGCGTTGAATCAATCACCACAGAATGGTCCGTATTGGATTTATTTTCAAGCTGCTCCAACAGTAGTGTTGCTGCTGTTTTCCCCATCGTATAGCTATGCTGATTAATGGTTGTGAGTTCTGGTGCTAAGTAAGGCGCCATACGTTCACTAACATATCCAATTACCGCCATATCCTCTGGGATTTTTTTGTTGTGTTCTCTAGCTACTTTATAGGATGCAAAAGACGCATCGGTATCCAAAGCAATAACTGCATCTACGGGATTACTTTTGATATGATCTTTAAAAACTTGTGCGATACCTTTGCGGTCGGACTCTAATACAACAGGAGCAAAACCTGCTTCTTGAATCGCTTTTTTATACCCCTCTGTTCGTTTTTTTCCAACATTCAAATTATTGATAGCAGACAACAAAACTATATTTTTTCTATGCGATTTAATCAAACCTTGTGTGGCTTCAGAAATGGCTGTGTAATCGTTGGTTGTTACCTTTGTACATGGGATAGAATCAATGACACGATCGAACATCACCAAAGATTTTTCATCACTAATGGCATCTTGAAAGTGACTAAAATCTTCTAATGTTTGGGTTTCTTCAGAAACGGCAACAATAAATCCATCAACCACACCATTACTAAGCATATCAAAATTATCCACTTCTTTGTCGTGGGATTCTTTGGTTAAACACACAATGGTGCTATATTTTGTTTGAGAAATTACACTTTCTATACCGTACAAAGCACGTGCAAAAAAGCTATTTTGAACCGATGGAATCACCACAGCTATGGTGTTGGTACGTCCAGATTTTAGCCCTAAAGCAATTTTATTTGGACGGTAGTTATGCAATTTTGCCAGTTCGACAATACGTTGTTTTGTAGCATCACTAATTTCATGACTGTCATTAAGTGCTTTTGAAATTGTTGAAATTGATACGCCTAGGATTGAAGCTAATTCTTTTAGTGTTATTTTGCTACGCGCCATAAGTTATTTTATTAAAAAAAAGGTCCTCAACTTATTAGAAAAGCTGAGAACCAAAAATACAAATTAATTAATTAATATCATTACTCAGAATAGGCACTCATGCCATGTTCGTGAATATCTAGTCCTTGAATTTCTTCTTTTTCGCTAACGCGAATTCCCATAATTTTCTTCAAACCGCCAATAATGAGAATAGAGGTCACGATACATGCTCCAGCATAAGCTCCAACGCCGATCAATTGGCTTACAAATTGTTTTGTAGAAGCAAGTGCGCCAAAAATTCCTACGGCAAGTGTTCCCCAAATACCACAGACCAAATGTACCGCAATAGCACCAACAGGATCATCAAGTTTTAATCGGTCAATAAATGATACCGCAGTGACGATAAGAAGACCAGCAATTGCTCCAATCCAAACCGCATCGGCAGGACTCATTTGATCGGCACCAGCAGTAATTCCTACAAGACCACCTAAAATTCCATTGAGAAACATGGTTAAATCCAAATTTTTGAACACAATCGTAGATGCAATTGCAGCAAAAACACCTCCAGCAGCAGCGGCAATACATGTTGTGACGAGTGTCAATGATGTCAATTCTGGATCTGCAGAAAGTACCGATCCACCATTAAATCCAAACCAACCTAACCAAAGTACAAGTACCCCAGCCGTAGCCAATGGTATGTTGTGACCAGGGATAGCTTGTACTTTTCCATTTTTAATTTTTCCAATTCTTGCGCCTAACAAAATAACAGCAACAAGAGCGGCCCATCCACCAACAGAATGAACTAGTGTTGACCCTGCAAAATCGTAAAATGGTGTTTCAAGTTGTTGCAAGAAGCCACCACCCCATTTCCATGAGCCTAAAATTGGATAAACAAATCCTACATAAAGAACTGTAAAAATCATAAAAGGTCCGATTTTCATACGTTCAGCAACAGCTCCAGACACAATGGTTGCCGCCGTAGCAGCAAACATGCCTTGAAACAAAAAGTCAGTCCAATAGGTATACCCTTCATTGTAAGCCAAATCTAAAGCGCCGTTTACAAGCGGTGCTTCTAATCCAAATCCAGCAAATCCAAAAACACCCAAAGCACCCTCTGCAAATCCAGGATACATCAAGTTGAACCCAACAATACCATAAAGCAATAGGCCTGATGTAATGATAAAAATATTTTTAAATAATATGTTGATTGCATTTTTTTTACGTGTTAAACCAATTTCTAAAAAGGCAAAACCTGTATGCATAAAAAACACAAGAGCTGTACAGATCATCATCCATACATTGTTCGCTAATAATTCCATAATTTATTATCTTAAAAATTATATTGGTTTGATTTAATTTAAGGTTTCGCCGCCTTTTTCTCCGGTGCGTATGCGATACGCTTCATTGATGTCACTTACAAATATTTTTCCATCACCCACTTCACCAGTCGCTCCAGCCTCAAGAATGGCTTTAATGGTAACATCCAAAAAGTCATCATTGACAACTATTGATAAATACCGACGTTGGATATCGCTTGTACTGTAGGCTACTCCACGGTACACATGACCTTCTTTTTCATTGCCCAATCCAGTTACGTCCCAGTACGAAAAGAAATTTACTCCGACCTCATGCAGGGCTTTCTTAACCGCAGAAAATTTTGATTTTCTAATGATCGCTTCTACTTTTTTCATAATTAATTAAATTTTGTTTTGAATTTTCAAAAATATTTAAAATTGAAATACCCCCCTATAAAAAAATACCTTTAAATATAAATATTTATCAAATAAGTAATTAACACCCTATTTTTTATAGGGATAAACAAAAAAAGTATATAAAAAATAAAAAAGCCTTAGAGTTACCTAAGGCTTTTTCATCAAACAAACAAAACAAAAATAATATGTAGTATTATGGGTTATTCTTTAGAAATAACAATAAAATTAAATTATTCTCTAGTTCTTTTTCCTGGATAAGCTATTGAGCCGTGTTCTGAAACATCCAATCCAGCAATTTCTTCTTCTTCGGTTACACGCAATCCAATTGTTGCTTTAAGAATACCGAATACGATGAAAGACAGCACAACTGCCCAAACCATGTATGATAGTGCACCTGCTAATTGCGCCACAAATTGAGCTGAACCGCCACCGTTGAACAATCCAATTGCTTCTTCACCATTAACCCCCCAAAGACCAATAACAACTGTTCCCCAGAATCCAGCAACACCATGTACAGAAGCTGCACCAATAGCATCATCAATTTTAAGTTTTTTCTCAATAAATTCAATAGAAAATACAACAATAACACCACCAATAAGACCTGCAAGTACAGCACCGCCCTCAGTCATGTTTCCACATCCTGCAGTAATACTGACCAATCCTGCTAAAGCACCATTTAAGGTTTGAGCTAAGTTTGGCTTTCCATACCAAATCCAAGTTGTGATAAGCGCACCAAGTGCACCAGCAGCAGCAGCCAAATTCGTTACAACAACCACAGCAGAAGCAGCAACAGCATCATCACCGCCCCAAGCTAATTGAGATCCACCATTAAACCCAAACCACCCCAACCAAAGGATAAACACCCCTAGCGTTGATAAAATTTGGTTGTGCCCTGGAATTGGAACAACTTTACCATCTACATATTTTCCAATTCGTGGCCCTACCATAAAAGCAGCAACAAGAGCAGCAAAACCACCCACACCATGAACAATAGAAGACCCTGCAAAATCAATAAACTCTGCATCAAAAGTGGTGTTTAACCATCCACCGTTCCATTCCCATCCCCCAGCAATTGGGTAAACGAAAGCAGTCATAACTACTGTAAAAATAGCATACGTAGAATATTTTGTACGTCCTGCAATAGCTCCAGAAACAATTGTTGCAGCAGTAGCAGCAAACATGGTTTGGAAGAATAAATCTGCACCATCACCCTGAAGTATACCACTCCAGAAGAACCATCCGTTAGACGAATCACCATACATTAACGAGTACCCTACAAACCAGTACGTTAGCGACCCAACACAAATGTCAAGTAAATTTTTCATTGCGATGTTTACCGCATTTTTTGAGCGTGTCATTCCAGACTCTACTAATGTAAAACCAGCCTGCATGAAGAATACTAATATCCCAGATAATAGCATCCATAACATCCCCATATCGCCTTCTACAGAAGCTGTGTCCTGTAAAATCATTGGGATGTGTGTAAATAATGAATGTAACATAATTAAATTTTTTATTAATAACTAAAACTATATATAGTTAAATTGGTTAATTTTTGTCAAAAATATATTATTCTGTATTTATACCCCATAAAAATAGGGTAAATATTTTATTTTTATTAATATTATAATTTAAACCCCCTAAATTTAGGGGGTATTTAAAATTAATTATTCTTTTTTGTGAATTAAGCCCTTATTGGACTTTTCATAGATGCTGAAACAATACTGAAACAAGTTCAGTATAACGTATAGGTTTTTCTATTGTGTCATAATTACTAACATTGTCATACTGAACGTGTTTCAGCAAAAAAAAAGCCTGCCCAAATTGGGCAGGCTTCGTGTGCAGTTCAACACTTCTAAAAAAACTGCACGGTGACTAACTTAATAATTATGAAAAATGAAAAGTGTTATTTAGCGTTTTGTAATGATAAACTCACTACGTCTATTTTGTTCATGAACCTCATCAGGACACTGTACGCCATTACTACAATGGTTAACCAGCTGTGTTTCGCCATAGCTTTCCTTAATATCACCTGCGGCAACTGGGGCTGCAGTATTTAAGTCTGCAATATCTAATCGAGGGATGAGTATCCCTTTGTCACCTGATTTCACATCCAACTGCGAAGAGGCATCTGTTGTGGCTGTACCGACACCGACCTGTGCAAAGCCAATTACTGAGCAACAAAAACTCAGTGCAAAAAGTAATTTTTTCATATTCATGTGTTATTTGTTTATTTTAGGTTTTGGGTTTTAAATTTTTTAAATGTTAAACTGAAACGAGTTTAGTATGACGTATTAGTGTCAGGACATAATGAACCGCTTCCGAGCTGGAATACAAACTAAGGTTAGTCTTAGAATGATTTAATTGCCCAGTTGCGGTTCTTCTATCCTTCCCCTCACCCCAAAGCTTTTGGTCTTGCCCCGACCCTCTGGCCACACAGTGTGTTGTGCTGGTAAGAGAATGACATATACAGCAGCAAGGTGTGACTTTCGTCTTATTTGGTAACTCACTCTAGTCAAGTGCGCTACTGAACCCCAAAAAGGGAAAGCCACATGCCCCCTGATAATGCTGCTGTAATGATTCTTCAATAGCAAATGTGCTATTATAATATGTTGTAGTATATGTTATGTTTGGGGCCATGTCATATTATTTTTTTGCTGAAAACTACGCTAGGTAGTTCGTCATAGGACAAAGTAAAAACACATTTCAAAAAAAAACAAGTGTCATGTAATATCGCATGGAGTTGACGTAATAAACGGGCGTATTTACGTAATAAGTGGGAAAAATGAGTCATTTTTTTAAGGCATTTTTGGGCAAAAAGAAGCACGAAAAAGGACTAAAAACGCAGATTTTTGTGATTGAGGTCCTGAAACATGTTGATGTTTATGTTCCAAAAGAGCATCCAACACTTTACTCACTTCTGCAAAGCGGTGATTGGTATTACTTTCAAGACTTTTGATAGCAGCAGCCAAAGCTTCATAATTCAATGCGTGTTGGCGCATGATTTCAGATTTGAGGATTATTTTACATATATATAAAAAGGAACGCAACCAGGGCAAGCATTTACAGCATATCACCCCACAATCATTCCACTAGGAGCAGTATGATTCGTATCGGGTTGTACAAACACCAATTGTCCATCACTAGCTTTGGCCATCAATAGCATCCCTTGGCTTTTAACCCCACGTAAGGCCCGTGGTTTAAGGTTACACAAAACGGTTACTTTTTGTCCTATTATAGTATCGGGCGTATAAAACTCTGCAATCCCCGAAACAATGGTTCGGGTTTCGGTACCAACATCAACCTGAAGGACCAATAGTTTTTTAGTTTTAGGCATTTTTTCGGCGGCTACAATCGTCCCTACTCTTAAATCCATTTTTGAAAAATCTTCAAAAGGAATATTGGGTTTTTGAGGTGCTGCAGTCGTGGCTTCTGCATTGGCCGCTTTGCTGGCTTGTAGTTTTTTGAGTTGTGCTTCAATTTGAGCATCTTCTATTTTGGTAAATAATAAAGATGCTGGTCCAATGGTATGCCCTGCTGGAAGGAGAGGTTTGGATGTTTGAGACGCTGACGCTGAAATAAATTCAGCGTGACCCATAGGTTTTTCGATTGTATTATTGTTGTCTGTAGCGTCATGCTGAACTTGTTTCAGCACAAGCATTTGTTGTAGCTTTTTGGCAGTAAACGGTAAAAAGGGTTCGGAAAGTACCGCTAGTCCTGCGGCGATTTGTAGCGCCGTATTCATGATGGTTTTTACCCGTTCTGGATCTGTTTTAATAAGTTTCCAAGGTTCTTGATCGGCCAAATATTTGTTGCCCACACGGGCCAAATTCATCAACTCCTGACTGGCTTCTCTAAAACGAAAGCGCTCCAAAGAAGTTTCTAAAACTTTTGGTGTACGATGTAGCGTGTCTAAGGCTTCTTTATCAGCTGCAGTCATTTGGGTTACAGCAGGAATTTTACCTTCATAATATTTATGTGTAAGCACCATTACCCTATTGATAAAGTTGCCGTAAATGGCTACAAGTTCGTTGTTATTTCTTGCTTGAAAATCTTTCCACGTAAAATCATTGTCTTTGGTTTCTGGTGCAGTAGCCGTTAAAACATAGCGCAATACATCTTGCTGATTTGGAAAGTCTTTTAAATAATCAGGCAGCCATACTGCCCAGTTTTTGGAAGTGGATAATTTTTGACCTTCTAAATTTAAAAATTCATTGGCAGGAACATTTTGAGGTAAAATGTAGCTGCCTTCTGCTTTGAGCATGGCTGGAAAGATGATACAATGAAAAACAATATTGTCTTTTCCAATAAAGTGCAATAAGGTAGTGTCTTTATCTTTCCAATAGGGTTCCCAATCTTTTCCATTGGCTTTCGCCCATTCTTTTGTTGATGAAATATAACCAATCGGCGCATCAAACCACACATAAAGCACTTTACCATCGGCCCCTTTAACAGGGACAGGAATTCCCCAATCGAGATCGCGGGTTACTGCTCTAGGACGCAACCCATCATTGATCCATGACATGCATTGCCCATAGACATTGGATTTCCAATCGGCTTTATGGTCTTTGCCAATCCATTGTTTTAAAAAATCTTCGTGTTTGTCAAGGGGTAAATACCAATGCTTTGTGGATTTTAGTTCGGGAACATTGCCTGTTATGGCCGATTTTGGATGGATCAAATCGGTGGCATTATGGCTTGTCCCACAGGCTTCACATTGATCGCCATAACTTTCGGTATGACCACATTTTGGGCAAGTTCCAATGACAAAACGGTCGGCCAAAAACTGTTGTGCTTCACTATCGTAAAGTTGATTGGTGGTTTCTTCTAAAAATTCTCCTTTTTGGTGTAAGGTTTTAAAAAAATCTGATGCGGTGTCGTGATGAATGGCCGCAGAGGTGCGCGAATAATTGTCAAACGAAATACCAAATTCATTAAACGAATCTTTTATGATTTTATGGTAACGATCCACCACATCTTGCGGGCTGATGCCTTCCTTTTTAGCTTTAATGGTAATGGGCACACCATGTTCGTCACTCCCACAAATAAAGGCCACATCGTTCCCCTTTAGACGTAAGTATCGCGCATAAATATCGGCAGGCACATAAACCCCTGCCAAGTGACCAATATGTAGGGGACCGTTGGTATAGGGTAGAGCTGCAGTAAGGGTGTAACGTTTTGACATTTTTTCAGATTGCAATTACAAAAATACACAAATAAAGCAGCAATTTAAACAGAACAAAGGAGATTTTTATATCTTTACAAAAAGCCCTTAAAAATGTATTTTAAAACACTAATATGGTTTGTGCTTTTTACGAGCTGCACACACAGTAAAACTCTACGATGAATGCTCAAACACCTCCATCTACTCCATCACAAAAATTTTATACTCCAGACTATTTAAAAAAAGGGGATACCGTTGTTATTGTTGCACCAGCGGGTATTTTAAAAGGGCGCCAACAGGCCATTGAGGAGGCCCAACAGCTTTTGAAAAAATGGAAACTTGTTCCAGTTTTGGGTCAACATGTTTTTGCACAAAACCATCATTTTTCGGGGACTGATGCCCAGCGTCAATCGGATATGCAATGGGCTTTGGACCATCCCAATGCAAAAGCCATTTGGTGTGCACGCGGGGGCTATGGGAGTGTGCGCATTTTGGATGATTTGAATTTTGATATATTTAAAAAACACCCAAAATGGCTGGTTGGTTATTCGGATATTACCGCACTTCATAATACCTTACAACAACTTGGTTTTGAGAGCATTCACGGCATGATGGCGGTCAATATGGAAGACGACCTCAATGCCATTTCATCATCAATTGAATCGTTAAAATCGAGTCTTTTTGGAACCTTAAACGCCTATCAAATTGAAGCCCAAAACAACAATCGAAAAGGCACTGCCAATGGCATTTTGGTTGGCGGCAACCTAACCTTATTGGCGAGTCAACTTGGAAGTGCCTCGCAATTGGATACGCGCGGAAAAATTTTGTTTATTGAAGAGATTGGCGAATACAAATACCATATCGATCGGATGCTACAAAGCTTGAAACGTGCGGGTTATTTTGAGCAATGTGCTGGAGTGCTTATAGGCGATATGACAAAAATAAAACGCAACACTACGGCTTGGGGCAGCAACGTTGAGCAGCTCATCTTGGAGGTGCTAAAACCCTATGATATTCCTATTGCTTTTGGCATGCCCGCTGGCCACGAACCCGATAATCGCGCCCTTATTTTTGGTCGAAAAATTACTTTAAATGTAACTGCTGATGACACCCAAATTACCTTTTAAACCCACCTACACCTATGAGCGAATCTTATCAATTGGGCCGTAAAGGCGAAGCCGAAGCTGCATGGTTTTTGACACAAAACAACTATAAAATTTTAGAAAAAAACTACCGCTACCGAAAGGCTGAAGTGGACTTGATTGTTCAAAAAAACAAAACACTTATCGCAGTAGAAATCAAAACCCGCTCTTCAGATTTTTTTGGTAACCCTGCACTGTTTTTGAAAACCAAACAACAGCAACGTATTGTTGAAGCGATTAATTATTATGTTAAACACAATAATTTAGATGTAGAAGTGCGTTTTGATGTGATTAGCATCGTGAAAAAAAAAGGGAGATTTGAAATTCAACACCTCAAAAATGCCTTTTATCACTTTTGAATAAAAGGTTTTAAATCCTCTAAATTTTGGGGTTTTGCGATGATGGTTTTTTTTGGGTCCAAAACCATATAAAAAGGGGTTGCCGTAATATTGTAGCGCTGCACCAAAGGGTGTTCCCATTTGCCTAGCGCCAACACATGTGTAAATTGAGGCATATCATATTTCATGGTATTCCATTTATAGGGCTCTTCTTCAAGCCCTACGGCTACAACAGAGCTATTATGGTGTTGATTTTCAGTAATCCAGCTATGAATTTTTGGTACTTCATCAACACAATGACTGCAACTGCTACTCCAAAAAATAAGAATGTAGGACGCCCTGCCAAAACACTTTATGATTTGAGTGGTGCAACGCCCCTTAGCCCCTTCTTCGAGCTCAAAATTAGGCGCTTTGGATCCGATAGCAGTTCGCTCAAAATCCTGCATGGCCTGAATGCCCTCGTTGTCATTTAGAGCAATGGCCAGAGGCATCAAAACCTCTTTTGAAATCTCTAATGCTAAAGGTTCATAATTGGCCTCTAACATTTGCAAACGCAAGACTTTAAAAATTTCATAACGCGTTTCGGGGGTTGCAGCATCTGATATTATTTGGTTTAACGACTTCAAATTGTCTTTTAGAAAATCTGTTGACATTGATGTCCCTGTCATCCCAAAAACATAATTAATGGCATGTTCACTAAAAAAATTAGAGGCCATCAACAAAGGGTTTTTAAAGTCCACAGCATCAAAATAATGGTTTTTGATGTGGTTTAAATACTGGTCTAAAGGTTCTACTTGATGGGGGATATAACGCTTGTTTGCCTTAATAAATTCATGTACCATTAAATCTTTAGACTGCGTTTCAAATTCTGATTGTTTGGCGCTTTGGGCTTCAAAAAGCTGTATTAATGCCAAGGAATCTAAAGGTTCTTTTTTGTACTGTTTGGCTCAGGAGTTTATTTTCTTCTGAGCTTACATATTCCAAGCCTGTTTCTTGATTAAATTTTAGCTCAATATCTTCTTTAGCATTGTACATGAGGTCAAAATTATAAACCTCTTGAGGCATTGCATAAACCAAGCGGTACATCCCGCTTGTCATAGTGCTATCCAAAGCCATGGTTAAATGACCATCATTATCAAATTTGGCATGAGTTGCGTAGGACAGATTTTGTGGGGTTATTTTGTAAAGTATTGCAATCTCAAAATTTTCTGCGGGGGTGAATGTAGCACGGAGTTGATGTTGTGCCCAAATCATCGGCATACACAGCATAAAAAAAAACAAAATAGATAAAGTAGATTTAGTCATGGGTTATAGTTTGAATAGAATAAATCAAAAATCAAGCCATTATTTGATGTAAAAACTGCAGCCCTTCCTGAATGGACTTTACCTTATTAAAAGTGAGTAACAACCGCAAACCACTGCGTGTTTGTTTTTCTTTAAGAACACAGGTTTTTGGATGTTTTTGCACATACTTTAAAAGTTTTGAAAATTGAGGAGAGTCAAAGAATTTACTGTTTTGGTCTGGAATAAAGTATCCCACCATTTTGTGCTGTTTCATCATTATTTTTTCTAAACCAAATTGCATGCCAATCCATTTCATTTTGACACTATCAAATAAGTCAACAACTTCTGTTGGTAATGGCCCAAAACGATCGATGACTTCCGCCTCAAATGATTTGAGCTCAGCATCAGTTTTTAGGTTATTTAGCGCTGTATATAGACGTAGACGTTCCGATATGTTATTGACATAATCATCGGGAAAAAGTAAAGAAAAATCGGTATCAATTGTCAATTCTTTCACATAGGTTTTTGAAGTACCTTCTGTATTGAACAAGTGTTCAAACTCATTTTCTTTAAGCTCCTCAATGGCTTCGTTTAGGATTTTTTGATAGGTTTCAAATCCAATATCATTGATAAACCCACTTTGTTCTCCACCAAGTAAATCTCCTGCTCCACGAATTTCAAGATCTTTCATAGCAATATTAAATCCACTTCCCAAAGCTGTATATTGCTCCAAAGCAGAAATACGCTTTCGTGCATCATCGGTCATAGCATGATAGTCGGGTGTGATGAAATAACAAAATGCTTTTTTGTTGCTTCGCCCTACTCGTCCTCGCATTTGATGAAGACCGCTAAGGCCAAAATTATTGGCGTTATTGATAAAAATCGTGTTGGCATTTGGCACATCTAAACCGCTTTCTACAATGGTTGTACTGACTAAAACATCGAATGCACCATCCATAAAATCGAGCATCAATTGTTCTAGTTTTTCACCATCTAATTGCCCATGACCTACGGCAATTTTAGCATCAGGCACCAACCGTTGGAGCATTCCAGCAACTTCTTTAATATTTTCTATACGATTGTGAATAAAAAACACTTGCCCTGCTCTTTGAATTTCATAACTGATGGCATCGCGAATGATGGATTCACTTAGGCGAATTACTTGACTTTCTATAGGAAAACGGTTGGGTGGCGGCGTGGTAATCACCGAAAGATCACGCGCAGCCATAAGACTAAACTGAAGGGTTCGAGGAATTGGGGTTGCTGTTAATGTCAGTACATCAACGTTATCTTTTAAAGTCTTTAATTTTTCTTTGACTGCTACACCAAATTTTTGTTCTTCATCAACTATTAAAAGTCCTAAATCCTTAAACTTTACGGCCTTGTTGACCAATTGGTGTGTTCCAATTATAATATCAATTTGACCATTTTCTAATTGTTCAAGTGTTTGGCGTTTTTGTTTGGCGGTTTTAAATCGGTTTAAGTAATCTACAGTGACTGGAAATTCTTTTAAACGATTTTTGAATGTTTTGGCATGCTGAAAGGCCAATATTGTAGTCGGAACCAAAACCGCAACTTGTTTACCATTATCTACCGCTTTAAATGCGGCACGAATGGCGACTTCTGTTTTACCAAAGCCCACATCACCACAAACCAAACGGTCCATAGGACGCTCACTTTCCATATCGTTTTTGATATCGGCAGTCGCCGTAATTTGATCGGGAGTGTCTTCATAGACAAAAGAGGATTCCAACTCCAATTGCATGGCGCTATCGGGACGGTACTGATAGCCTTTTTGTAGCTTTCGTTTCGCATACAATTGAATGAGATTAAACGCAATTTCTTTTACACGAGATTTTGTTTTTTGTTTTAGTGCTTTCCACGCTTTACTACCCAGTTTGTAAATTTTTGGCGGCTTACCATCTTTCCCATTAAATTTTGTGATTTTATGCAACGAATGAATGCTAAGGTAAAGGACATCGCGTTCGCCATAAATCAACTTGATAGCTTCTTGGAGTTTACCTTCTACATCAATTTTTTTGAGTCCGCCAAAGCGCCCTATTCCATGATCGATATGTGTGACATAATCGCCTACTTCAAGACTGTTCAACTCCCGTAAAGTAATGGCTTGTTTTTTTGAAAAACCGTTTTTCAAATGGAACTTGTGGTAACGTTCAAAAAGTTGATGATCTGTATAACACACAATTTTGTTGTCATGATCTATAAAGCCTTGGTGCAAAGACAATACAAGCGTTTTATAATGAACAACCGAATCGTGCTCCTCAAAAATATCATGAAAGCGCTGTGCTTGCTGCGTATTGGCACAACAAATTATAGTTTGATAGCCATCATTATGGTGTTGATTCAAATCCTGAATAAGCAAATTGAATTGCTTATTGAATGAAGGCTGAGGACTTGTATCAAAATATAATGCGTTTGAACTGCTGTCTTCAAATAATACATCCTGTCCAAATTCTACAACTGAAAATTGAGGCAGTAGGTCTTTGAAAATTTGTCCTGTACAAAACAAATCTGATGGCTCGATTTGTTTTACACCATGTTCAAGCTTATCGAATGCCATAGTTGCTTTTTCAAATAACAAATCCAAAGTCCCCAAAAGAGCAGGTAAATTAGAGGATAATATAATGGTGTCTTTTGAAATATATTCTAAAAATCCAACCCGTTTTTCGTCCTGGTGTTTGTGCTCTATGTTGGGGATAATTTTAAGAGCATTGTGGGTGTTTAATGAAAGTTGGGATGCAATATCAAAGGTGCGAATACTTTCGACTTCATCGCCAAAAAACTCAATACGATAGGGGGTGTCATGAGCAAATGAAAAGACATCAACAATACCTCCGCGAACAGAAAACTCTCCAGGTTCAGTTACAAAATCAACGCGCTTGAAATGGTATTCAAAAAGGAGGTTATTGATAAATTCTATGCTTAAATTATCACCTGCTTTAATCTTAAAAGTATTCCGATTCAGCTCTTTTTTGGAAAGCACCTTTTCAAAAAGTGCATCCTGATAGGTTACTAATAATGCAGGTTTTTTTCTGCTATTTGTTCTATTAAGAACTTCTGCTCGAAGCAAAACATTGGCATTATCTGTTTCTTCAATTTCATAGGGTCTGCGATAACTTCCAGGATAAAAAAGCACATCCTCTGTGGGTAAAATCAGTTCTAAATCGTTTAGATGAAAAGCAGCGGCTTCTTTGGAGTCAAAAATCAGTAAAAAGGGTTTTTGTTGTTGACGAAATGCTGCTGCAATTGTAAACGAAAAGGCAGAACCTAAAAGCCCTTTAAGTTGTGTTTTTTGTTGGTTAATAGACATGCTTTTGCACAGTTTTTGAAGTTTCAAAGACTGTACAAATTTTTGAGAAAGCTCACTTTTGCTCAACTAAAACTAATTTTTTGCAAATATAAAACATTAGATGAACCCTAGCACAATAAATTATTACAATACAGAACATTATTACTATATTTTAAAAAAAATATGTAGGTTTGTAGCTCACCTCAAAACTAAAAAGATATGACTTATTCCGAATTATTCGATAGTGGATTCAAGAAACGTAATCAAGATCATTTTGCAGCAATTGTGCGTATTGCAATGGATGACAATGTCATCACCGAAGAAGAAAAAACATTTTTGGATCGTTTAGCCAGAAAATTAGACATTTCAAAATTAGTTTATGATGCCATTTTGAAGATTATAATTCACATCCCATTAATCCCCCGACTACTTCTGAACGCCGTTTGGAGCGTTTGTTTGATTTAGCAAGAATGGTATATGCAGACCATATTAAAGACGAACATGAAGTCTTAATTTTAACAAAAATTGCCGTTGGTTTGGGCTACACAAAAAATCCAAAAGATATAGTAAATAAAGCCCTTAATATTGTTTCAAATTCTTCAATAGATGTTGAAGAATTTAAAGAAAAAATGAAAAAATAGTCTGACTTTATGCTTTGCGATCTCCGATAACACGCATCAAACCTTCTTGTGCTACGGAAGCAATTAAAGATCCATTTTTATCAAAAATACTACCTCTAGAAAACCCTCTAGAATTGGAAGCACTTGGACTATCTATTGAATACAACAACCAATCGCTCAAATCAAAATCGCGATGAAACCAAATGGCATGATCCAAACTGGTATAAAACACTTCTTTGGTATTGAGTAATTCGCGATGTGGCATAGACGCTGGACGAAGGATGTTGTAGTCTGATGCATAGGCCAAAAGCTGATGCTGTAAGGGTTTATTTTTCCCAATTTCCTCTACCGTTTTAAACCAAATATTATCATATGGTGGACTATTCTTTACCAACTTTGATAACATATCATCTACTGGTTTAAACTGAAATATTTTTGGTAAAGATGCCTTGTAGCGTTTATAGGTGGTTGGCAAAATAGTTTTAAACTTCTCTATATGTTCTTCACTTTTGATTAGATTTTGTGGTGGCAATACGTTGGGCATTGCAATTTGATGATCCACACCATCTTGGACTTTTTGAAAAGAAGCAGACATATTGAAAATTGCTTTTTCATTTTGAAATGCCACCACACGCCGAGTAGTAAAACTACCACCGTCTCTAATAACATCAACTTCGTATTTTATAGGGATATTGAGATCTCCACCCAAAATAAAATAGGCATGCATAGAATGTACAAATCGGTCTTGTGGAACAGTCTGATAGGCCGCATAAAGCGATTGGGCCAAAACCTGACCTCCAAACACCCTACCCCAGGGGGCGCTGTAATTATTACCAATAAAAGTATGGTTGTTGATTTTTTTTAGGGACATCAATTCGATAAGTTCTGAAAGGGACTTCATAAATAATTATTTTTTTTGCAAAAATAGTATATTTATGATTTTAAGATTGTAAAATTTAATCTAATAAAGTGTTAATTTTGTGTAACAATTTTGGCGTTTTTTCGTCAAATAGCAAACTAATTTTATGGAACTATTTCTAATTGCCGCTGCTGGTGTTTTAATGTTACTAGGCGTAATCGGTAGTTTTTTACCTGTGTTACCTGGTCCAATAACCAGTTGGTTTGGATTTCTTTTGCTTTACTTTTCACCTCTTATTAAGGTGAGTAAAAAATTTTTAATCATCACTTTAATCATTGCTATTATCATATGGGTGCTCGACTATTTTATTCCTGCTATGGGTACAAAAAAGTTTGGGGGCTCTAGAGCAGGAATGATTGGCACAACTGTAGGACTTTTGGTGGGGTTATTCTCCCCAATTCCAGGTGGTATAGTTATTGGTCCTTTTTTAGGAGCGCTTTTTGGTGAAATGGTTAACAAAGCCGATTCAAAAACAGCATTAAAAGCCGCATTTGGATCTTTTCTTGGATTTTTAACCTCCACTTTTATTAAATTTATAGTTGCTGTTATCTACCTTGGAATGTTTGTTTCCATTCTTTGGGAACACAAATCCATTTTTTTTAATGGTTAAATCATTTAACAAAAAGTTTTATACACCAATCAATTAATTAAACTATTTTCACAAACATTTTATTTTAAAAAATCATCTATGAATAAGTACTATTATCTATTAACATGCAGCATTATGTTGTTGTCAACAATGCTTTTTGCTCAAGAACAACCCGCATCTGTCTATGATTACAATGCCGCTTTTGGGCACGGATTTTACACCAAAAATGGAACCGCTACGCGCTCTGCGAGTGGAAAACCAGGACATGCCTACTGGCAAAACAGTGCTGATTACAAAATTAATATCAGTTTAAATGAAGATGCTAAATTTTTCTCTGGCTCTGAAACCATTACGTATACCAATAACAGCCCAGATGAATTGGATTTTTTATGGGTTCAAGTGGATCAAAACTTATTTAAAAAAGACTCTAGAGGAAATGCAATTATCCCATTGAGTGGAAGTCGAAATGGCGCCAAAGGTCAGGAGTTTGATGGCGGTTATGACATTGGAAATATAAATGTTTTTTATGATGGTGATCGAAAATCGAGACGTAAAGATGCTCGTCGTCAGTCAGCTGTTGAATATGAAATTCATGACACTCGAATGAAAATCTTATTGCCAAAACCATTGGCAGCCAATGGGGGTAAAATATACCTAAATATTGATTTTTCTTTTACATCACCAGATTACGGATCTGATAGAATGGGTGTTTTGGAAACGAAAAATGGACGCATTTTTAATCTAGCACAATGGTACCCAAGAATGTGTGTTTATGATGATGTTTCGGGTTGGAACACATTGCCTTACCTAGGCGCTGGAGAATTTTATTTAGAATACGGAACATTTGATGTTCATATCAACTCACCGGCCGACCATCTTGTTGTTTGTTCTGGTGAGCTACTCAATCCAGAGGACGTGTACACTGATAATCAACTCAAACGATTGGAACAAGCAGCATCGAGTGACGAAACTGTTATTATCCGTTCCGCAGAAGAAGTTAATGATCCAAACTCAAGACCACAGGGCAAAGACCGATTGACATGGAAATTTAGAATTAAAAATTCAAGGGATGTCGCTTGGTCATCATCAAAAGCATTTATTATGGATGCGGCACGCATCAACTTACCTAGCGGTAAAACGTCTATGGCCATGTCTGTTTACCCTATTGAAAGCAACACTATGGATTCATGGGCACGATCAACGGAATATACAAAAGCATCTATCGAACACTATTCAGAAAAATGGTTTGAATACCCTTATCCTGCAGCCATCAATGTTGCCGGAAATCAAGGTGGGATGGAATACCCTGGTATTGTGTTCTGTAGCTGGAAAAGTAAAAATGAAAGACTTTGGGGGGTAACAGATCATGAGTTTGGGCATATTTGGTTCCCTATGATTGTAGGCTCCAATGAGCGTCTTCATGCATGGATGGATGAAGGGTTTAATACCTTTATCAATTCATTAAGTACAGATGCTTTTAATAATGGAGAGTACAAAGAACGTAAGCGTAACATGCATCGTTTTTCAGGAATGTTAGTTAATGATAGAATGGAACCAATCTATACAGCTCCAGACAATTTAAAAGAACGAAATTTAGGGCTGTTGGCTTACTACAAACCAGGTGCTGGACTAGAAATGCTTCGCGAACATATTCTTGGAGAAGAACGTTTTGATGAGGCCTTTACAGAATACATTAACCGATGGGCTTACAAACACCCTACTCCAGATGATTTTTACAGAACAATGGAAAATGTAAGTGGCGAAGAACTCAGTTGGTTTTGGCGTGGATGGTTTATCCACAATTGGAAATTAGACCAGGCTATCAAAAAAGTTAAATATGAAGATGGCGACCCCTCTAAAGGAGCCATCTTAACCATTGAAAACCTTGAGCAAATGCCGATGCCTGTAACTTTGGAATTCACAACAGAAAGCGGTGCTAAAACAAGACACACACTTCCAGTAGAAATTTGGAAACGCAACAAAAAATGGACGTTCAAATACGATTCTACAGAACCTCTAAAAAGTGTTGTCATTGACCCTGATTATGTATTACCAGACGTGAACTCTGGTAACAACCGATGGACACCAGAAATTGCTGCAGAAAATGCAGAAGATTTATCTGGATATTTTGGAGATTATAGCTCTGCAGCATTTCCAATGGTCATCAATATTTCTGAAAAAAATGGAGAGCTTGTGGCTACCGCTGAAGGTCAGCCAGCATTACCACTAACAAATGACGGCAGTGGAAAATTCATTTCTGACGAAGCTGGTCTTGAAATGCAATTCAATTCTGATAAAACTGGCTTCGAATTGAATATTGGAGGGCAGGTTTTTGAGTTCGACAAAAAATAAAACAAACACCACAATAAAAAAGCGGTCTTAGGGCCGCTTTTTTTTATAAAACTATCTTAAAATTAAAACTATAAACTACTGTTTTCGTTAATTTTACGTGTTTAATGGATATGTAGATTGAAAAGAGCTAAAACAAACATCGTCTGGTTGAAACGTGATTTACGCAGTCAAGATCACGAGCCCCTACATCTTGCAGAAAAAGCAAAAACCCCCTACATCATCATCTACATTTTTGATTCAACCTTGTTGCAACACCCTGATTCTGGAGTGCGCCACTTGCAATTTATTTACCATTCCATAAACGCCCTCAATAAAACCTTAGAATCTTCAAATACATCTGTTTCTGTTTTTTACGGAAATTCCTTAGAAATTTTTGAGTTTCTGTATACAAAATTCGACATTGAAACCATTTTTAGCCATAACGAAAGTGGTACAGAACATTCTTGGTGGCGCGATAAAAGCATTTCAAAATTTTGTAAGCAACACAACATTTTATGGCAAGAATCACAACAAAACGGGGTGGTTCGAGGATTAAAAAACAGAACCCATTGGGCAAAGCTTTGGAATAGTTATATGAGTAAACCCCTCATAAATAACAGTTTCTCAAAAGCTAAAAAAATAGAGTTTTCTTATCATTTTATACTTCCAAAAAAACTTCAAAAGCAATTAGAACACTACCCAAAATCATTTCAACCGGCTGGCGAAGGCATGGCCTGGCGGTATTTGCATTCTTTCCTTAAGGAAAGAGGGTTCAATTATCAAAAGCATATTTCTAAACCTACCGAAAGTAGAATAAGTTGTAGTAGAGTATCACCGTTTTTGAGCTGGGGAAATTTGAGTGTACGCCAAGTGTTTCATTATGTCAATATGCATCCCAATGCTCAAAAAAGAAAGCGTGTATTTTCGGCGATGCTAACACGACTACATTGGCATTGTCATTTTGTTCAAAAATTTGAAATGGAATGCAGTTACGAAACGCAATGCGTCAATGCTGGTTATGAATTATTGGAACGAAACACGAACGCTACCTATTCAAAAGCATGGAAACTAGGCGCTACTGGCTATCCGCTGATTGATGCCTGTATGCGTGCTCTAGAGCAAACGGGGTGGATTAACTTTAGAATGCGAGCGCTTTTAGTATCGTTCTTAACGCTAAATTTGGATCAAGATTGGCGCGATGGTGTATATCATTTGGCGCGCTTATTTCTGGATTATGATCCTGGAATTCATTACCCTCAATTTCAAATGCAGGCCGGTACAACTGGCATCAATACCATTCGATTATACAACCCTGTAAAAAACTCGATGGAGCAAGATCCAGAAGGTGTTTTTATAAAAAAATGGGTACCTGAACTTCAACAAGTTCCTGTGGAGCATATTCATGAGCCATGGAAAATGAGTGCTATGGAGCAAGAATTTTGTGGGGTTGTTTTGGGTCAAAACTATCCATTGCCTATTGTACACTTAAAAGAGAGTGCACGTGCAGCACGAGCCAAAGTTTGGGGACATCGCAAACATCCTTTGGTACAAAAAGAAAACAAACGAATTTTAGGAAAGCACGTCAAAAGACATTAATGAAATGGTATAAAAAAAGCCCTCCGTTTTACAGGAAAGCTTCTCACTGGTTTTGTCAAACCACGGGTAATCCATTGGATTACCTCAACACAACAATTTAAAATAAAAGCCTCTATTAAGAGGCTTTCAATTTCTGCGGTCTGGACGGGACTCGAACCCGCGACCCCCTGCGTGACAGGCAGGTATTCTAACCAACTGAACTACCAAACCGTTGCTTAAAGCGAATGCAAATATACATTGCATTTTTAATACAACAAATGTTTTTTATTTATTTTTCACAAAAATTTATTGCGCTTTTCAAAGAATGTCATCAAGATTTTATTGAAGCCCTGACGCACATCGGCAGGTACATAATGTATTTTATATTGATCGCATTTTAATTTCAATTCTTTAAAATAATTATCTAACGCTTTGCTGTAGTTTTCTTGAACAGATTTTGGGAATACATCAATCGTAGCGCCTGTTTCTACATCTACAAAATGTTTTGGAGTGTTACTAAAGTCAAAATCAAGTTCTGTTTTTTTATCGAAAACATGAAAAAGAATGAGCTCATGCTTGTTGTATTTCAAATGTCTCAGTGCCTCAAATAACTGACTAGATGCCATTTCTGACTGAAACATATCTGTAAACAAAATAATCATTGAGCGGCGATGCATTTGTTCTGCAATTTGATGCAACATCTCGTAGGTCTTGGTTGTTGATTGTTTTGGCGCTATAGTTGTAGCTTTGTACAATTTATCCACCAACATCTGAAAATGACGTTCATTTCCTTTTTCTGGAGCATAATACTGATAGGTGTCTGCATATAAACTTAGGCCTGCTGCATCGCGTTGTTTTTTAAGAATTTGAAGTAAAACTGCCGATGCTAAGGCAGAAAATTCGACTTTATTGTAGTCCAAATCTGGTTGTTCTTCCAGATTTGGATAATACATCGAAGAACTAAGATCTACAATTATATGACAGCGCATGTTGGTTTCTTCATCAAACCGCTTGGTATATAATTTATCTGTTTTGGCAAAAAGTTTCCAATCAATATGGCGAGTACTTTCACCATTATTGTAAATTTTATGCTCGGCAAATTCAGCAGAAAACCCATGAAATGGACTTTTATGCATTCCAGAAATAAACCCCTCCACAATAGATTGTGCTAGCAGCTCAAAATTGGTAAATTGAGTCTTATTTTGAAAATCATTTTGAAAGCTCATTATCCCCTAAACTAAAAAAGGTTTGCCACATGGGCAAACCTTTTCAAATTTATTATCAATTGAAAATTATAACAATGCGTCAATCGCATCAGTGTAACTTGCTTTTGGTGCAACACCTACTTGTCGTCCAACAACTTCTCCGTTTTGAAATACTAGTACTGTAGGGATGTTTCGCACACCATATTTTGCTGCAAATTCTTGGTTTGCGTCAACATCAACTTTACCAACAACAGCCTTTTCGGCATATTCAGTACTGATTTCGTCAATGATTGGACCTACCATGCGGCAAGGACCACACCAAGCTGCCCAAAAGTCAACCAATACTGGTTTACTGCTTTTTAGTACTGTTTCTTCAAAGTTTGCGTCTGTTATTTCTAGTGCCATAAGATTTAGTTTTAATGTATGTACAAATTTAATCAAAAAAACGAGTTCTCAAGCCTATGTTCAATTTGTTTTCCTTATGATGAAATTGACAATACTGATGCGTTTAATTAAGTTTATAAAAAACATTTTTATTTTTAAGTTCGGTCAACAATTCTTGTGAAATTTGAACTTTCTGTTTTCTGCTTTTAAGCTCCACTTTCAATTCTTCGTCATCATCATAAACAACAAAATTAAGATTATGCTTGCCTTTGTGCATTATTAATAAATCTTGAAGATCTTGAATCTTTTGTTTGTCTAACGCTTTAATATTGAGCTGAATTGAAAGTTTTTTGGCATATGCCTCCATTACATCATGTAACAATTGAAAGTTGTTAAATTGCAAACGGGGTTCACCTTTTTTACCTGTTTCTCTGTTGGTCCATCCTTCGCGCACAAATGCGCGAACGTACACAAAATTATTTAGCATCAGAAAGTGTCTGAATTTGAGATATTCTTCACCAAAAATTCGAAATTCATGGCTGTTGGTGTAATCTTCAATAGTAAAACTCGCCCAGCCTTTGCCTTGTCTACTCACACGGTGTTGAACATCAGTAACCACACCTCCAAACGTAATTTCTTTGTTGATCAACGGAGTCATATTTTGAAAATAGGCTACTGTTCCATTACAAAAATTTTGCATTTCTATTCGGAAATCGTCCAAAGGATGTCCTGAAATATAAATACCAACAACTTCTTTTTCTCGAGCTAATTTTTCCATGGTTCCCCAATTTTCGCAAGCCGGAAGTTCGGGCTCTGGAAACTGAACCTCACTGGTTTCACCAAACAAGCTAACTTGAGCAGAATTTTTATTTTCTTGAAATTTGTTGGCGTATTTTATAGTTTTTTCCAAAAATATTACCCCATCCCCTTCATCATAAAAATATTGTGCACGATGTGTATTAGCAAAACAGTCAAAACCACCAGCATTGGCCAAATTCTCAAATGCTTTTTTATTGGCTGCACGTAAATCAATACGCTTGGCTAAATCAAAAATAGAGCGGTATCCCCCTTCTTTTTTACGTTCGTTAACAATTGTTTTTACAGCACCATGCCCTACTCCTTTAATAGCGCCCATTCCAAATCGAATGGCGTTGTCTTTATTTACAGAAAACTTGTAATAACTTTCGTTGACATCAGGCCCCAAAACATTGAGTTTCATACGCTTTGCTTCTTCCATAAAAAAGGTTACTTGCTTGATATCGTTCATATTATTGGATAGCACCGCTGCCATATATTCTGCTGGGTAGTGCGCCTTGAGATAGGCCGTTTGATAGGCTATCCACGCATAACATGTTGAGTGCGACTTATTGAACGCATAACTTGCAAATTTCTCCCAATCGGTCCAAATTTTCTCTAATTTTTCTGGATTTAAACCTTTTGAACTCGCTTGGTTAATGAATTTTGGTTTCATCTTATCAAGCACTGCCTTTTGTTTTTTACCCATAGCTTTTCTCAAAACATCGGCTTCACCTTTGGTGAAATCAGCGAGTTTTTGAGACAATAGCATTACTTGCTCTTGATAGACTGTAATTCCATAAGTTTCTTTCAAATATTCTTCCATTTCTGGAAGGTCATATGAAATTTCCTCTTCGCCATGTTTTCTTCTGATAAAACTTGGAATATATTCCAAAGGACCTGGGCGATATAGCGCATTCATGGCAATTAAATCGGCAAAGACCGTTGGCTTCAAATCACGCATATGTTTTTGCATTCCTGGTGATTCATATTGAAATATACCCACCGTTTCTCCACGTTGAAACAGCTCATATGTTGTGACATCATCAAGTGGGAAATTTTCGGGATCTAAGTTGATGCCATGCTTGGCTTTGACAATTTTTACGGTGTCTTTTATAAGCGTTAATGTTTTAAGCCCTAAAAAATCCATTTTTAGCAACCCTGCATCTTCAACGACCGAGTTATCAAATTGAGTCACATACAAGTCTGAATCTTTTGCGGTAGCAATAGGAACATAATTGGTAATATCACCGGGTGTTATGATAACTCCACAGGCATGAATCCCAGTATTTCTTAGGGAACCTTCTAAGACTTTGGCTTGATTGACAGTTTCTGCCTCCAAATCATCGCCTTCAGAAATATTAAGCAATTGATTGATAAGCTCCATGTCTTCGGCACGAAATTTTTGTTTGAGGATTTTTTCGTCTACCCCAAATATTTTATTGAGTTTTGACATATTAGGCACCAATTTCGCAATGCGATCTGCATCGCCCAATGGTAAATCCAAAACACGTGCAGTGTCTCTAATGGAGGATTTGGCAGCCATTGTACCATAAGTAATAATTTGCGCTACTTGATTTGAGCCATATTTATTGATGACATAATCCATCACACGACCTCGTCCTTCATCATCAAAATCGATATCAATATCAGGCATACTAACACGATCGGGATTTAGAAAACGCTCAAAAAGTAAATCATATTTGATGGGATCAATATTTGTAATCCAAAGACAATAGGCCACAACAGACCCTGCTGCAGAACCACGACCTGGCCCAACAGAAACATCCATATTTCGCGCCTCGCGAATAAAATCTTCGACAATCAAAAAATACCCTGGATACCCTGTTTTTTCGATAGTTTGTAGCTCAAAATCTATGCGCTCCTTGATTTCATCCGTAAGTGTTTTATAGCGTTTTTTGGCACCTTCATAAGTCAAATATCGTAAATATGCATTTTCACCATGATTGGTACCCTCCAACGCATCGGCTTTATGTACAAATTCTTCGGGAATTTCAAATTTTGGAAGTAGTACATCTCTTGCCAATTCAAAAGGTTCAATTTTATCAACCACCTCTTGAATGTTTAAAATGGCTTCTGGTACGTCCTTAAACAATTCTTTCATTTCTTCTGATGATTTGAAAAAATATTCTTGATTGGGAAGTCCATATCTATAACCACGCCCCCGACCTATGGGAGTGGCTTGTTTTTCGCCATCTTTAACGCATAACAAAATATCATGTGCGTTGGCCTCGCTTTGGTCAATATAATAGGTGTTGTTGGTGGCTACTAATTTTATGTTATGCTTTTTAGCAAACTGAATCAACACTGGATTGACACGATCTTCATCTTCTTGACCATGTCGCATGAGTTCAATATATAAATCCTCTTGAAATTGTTCCTTCCACCACAATAATGCGTCTTCAGCTTGATGTTCACCAACATTTAAAACCTTTGAGGACACTTCACCATAAAGATTTCCTGTAAGTACAATTAAATCTTCTTTGTATTGTTTTACAATCTTGCGATCAATTCTAGGGACATAGTAAAACCCATTGGTGAACGCATTGGATGACATTTTTACCAGATTTTCATAGCCTTTTTTGGATTTGGCCAAAAAGACAATTTGATATCCATTGTCTTTGTGTGATTTATTTTCGTGGTCTTCACAAACAAAAAATTCACAGCCAACAATAGCTTTTATGGGGGTCGCTTCAAAAGACTCTCCTTTTGCTTCGGCGTCTAGCTTTTGTTGTTTTAACCCTTTATTATAATTTCCAATTTCTTTGACAAAATGGAAAGCCCCCATCATATTTCCATGATCGGTAAGGGCCACGGCAGGCATTTGGTATTTAGCAGCAGCAGTGACTAATTTTTTGATGCTGATGGTGGATTGTAAAATTGAAAATTGAGAATGATTGTGCAAATGTGCCATAGAAGCGTCATTCAAAATTTCGGGAATACCAGTAGAGTGTTGGGGTGTTGGGGTTTCCTTTTTGGCTTTCGCATTGATGGCCGCTGTGGCTTCTTTTAGATTGGTATGCTTAAGTCCAATGGGCGCAATCGGATTTGGATATTGAGCTTTAAACTCTTGAATATACTCTGGTGTTGACTGCAACTCATCTGGCGAAAAAACACCTTTTCTAAGCAATTCCAAAAAACAACGTGTTGTGGCTTCCACGTCGGCAGTAGCGTTGTGGGCTTCTGCAAATGGCGTTTGGAATAGAAACTGATGCAACTCCGTTAGCGTTGGCAATTTAAATTTACCTCCTCGTCCGCCAGGTAACTGACAAAGACTCGCCGTAGTTTCGGTACAGGTATCCAAAACAGCCATACTATTTAGAGGGGTTTCAATTTGTAGGCGATGGTATTCGCAGCCCATAATATTCAGGTCGAATCCTACATTTTGTCCCACAACAAATTCGGCTTTGGATAGCGCAATATTAAATTTTTTGAGAACAACCGCTAATTCCTCGCCTTGTTCTGTGGCTAAGGCTGTAGAAATGCCATGTACCTTTTCGGCATCATAGGGAATATTAAATCCATTGGGGCGAATGAGAAAATCTTGATGTTCAATACACTGACCCATATGGTCGTGCAATTGCCATGCTATTTGGATACAACGCGGCCAATTGTTGGTATCTGTTAGGGGCGCATTCCAACGCTTGGGTAGGCCTGTGGTTTCGGTATCAAAGATTAAATACATGGCTAAATTTTGTGCTTAAGATAGGATTATAAATATAGTGTTATTTTAAGATTTTGCCCTGGCTTTTTTTAAGGATTTATGAACAAAAAAAATGATATATATCCACTACCGAATGGCTTATATCGGATATTTGAAAAAATTGTGTTGACACTGAAATAAATTTTGTGTAAACAACAAGTTGCTGTAAACATCTGCACACTATTGGTGTTGAGAGAATAGAAGAAGCTTGTTAATCCTCAGTTGTATACCTTAAATTATAAAACACCCCTTCCGAAAAGTTCATATATTTTGTTCCAGTACTATCGTAAGAATTAAAATAAAATGTGCCTTTTATGATTTTGGTTTCAGCATTCACTTCTTCAATCGTCACTTTTCCATCACTCAAATATACGGGATATTCAACCCCATCATATTGTGTGGAATATATGACGTTTTCTTGTTTAAATGTAATCGTAGAGGTCTTGCCTTTTCCTAATTCATAAGACCCAACAGTAGCTGCAGGTAGTATAATTGTCATGGTGCCATAACCATCTGTTCCAGTAATTGTTAGTGCCCCCGTAGTATTTACGGTCGCTGAACGCGAATTGGACTTCCATGTAAAATCGCCGTGTTGTAATCCTTGTAACGTTGGGGAACTCGTTTGAATCTCATCTTGACATCCAAAAAAAGAAAACATTACAAATAAAGAAAGTGCAAAATATTTCATAGTTTTTTTAATTAAGTAGGTTGAACTTAACAACACATATAAATTCAAAAATATAAAAAATAAATGAATGTTTTTGTATTGAAAAAATATAGTATATTTGCCGCTCATTAATAACAGAGGTCGAGTACCTCACAAATTAATTTTTATGCCTGTAAAACTAAGATTACAAAGACACGGAAAAAAAGGAAAACCATTCTATTGGATTGTTGCTGCAGATTCGCGCTCAAAAAGAGATGGACGTTTTCTTGAAAAACTAGGAACGTACAACCCTAATACCAATCCTGCACAAATTGACCTCAACGTTGATGGTGCCGTAAAATGGTTAGAAAATGGTGCTCAACCCACAGATACTACTCGTGCAATTTTATCGCATGAAGGCGTTTTGTTGAAAAAACACCTTGCTGGTGGGGTGAAAAAAGGCGCTTTGACTGAAGAACAAGCGGAAGAAAAATTCCAAGTTTGGGTCGCAGAAAAGCAAGCTAAAGTTGATGCCAAAAAATCTGATCTTCAAAAAGCTAAAGAAGCTCAAGAAGCAAAAGCACTTGCTGCAGAAAAAGCAGCCAATGAAGCCCGTATTGCTGCCGCTGCTCCAGTAGTAGAAGAAGCTGTTGAAGAAGTTGTTGAAGAAGAAGTTGCTACTGAAGCTTCAAACGAGGAAGAATAAAACATTTATTTTTTATACCTTTAAACCTGACTTAACGGTCAGGTTTTTTTTTGATATTTTATGAAAAAAGAAGATTGTTTTTATCTTGGAAAAATCGTAAAAAAGTACAGCTTTAAAGGAGAAATTCTGGCCAAACTAGATACCGATCAACCTGATATTTACGAAAATTTGGACGCCTTATTTATAGAAGTTAGCAACAGCTTGATTCCTTATTTTGTAGAAAAATCTCAGCTACACAAATCTAACTTGTTACGTTTAAAACTTGAAGATGTTACCAGTGAAGGTGATGCCGATGCCCTCTTAAAAAAAGACTTATATCTACCTCTTGATCTTTTGCCAAAACTTGAAGGTAATGCTTTTTATTTCCACGAAATTATTGGATTTCAAGTTATTGATGAAAATTTTGGCCCGATAGGGCAAATCACAGGAGTTAACGATAGCACAACTCAAGCCCTATTTGAAATTGATCATCATGGCAAAGAAGTTTTAATCCCCATCAACGACGATATTATTAATAGTCTCGACCGTACAGCCAAAACTGTATTGGTAAAAACACCGCCTGGACTTATTGACTTGTATCTTGACTAATGCCTTTGGAAGACTTTCAGTTTAAACAATTTAGTGTTGCACACGACCGCTGTGCAATGAAAGTCGGTACAGATGCCGTTTTATTAGGCGCTTGGGCTACTATAAATCATCGCCCTAATTCTGTTCTAGATATTGGCGCAGGGTCGGGAGTGCTGGCACTTATGCTTGCACAGCGCAGCAACGCAGAATTAATTGATGCCATTGAAATTGATGCTGAAGCCTATGAGCAATGCGTACAAAATTTTGAGCAGTCGCCGTGGGCAGATCGTTTGTTTTGCTACCATGCAAGTCTAGAAGAATTTACACAAGAAATAGAAGATAAATACGACCTTATTGTGTCAAACCCTCCATTTTATACCAATGATTTTGACACCAAAAATAACGCCAGAAATTTAGCACGTTTTGAAAATGCTATGCCGTTTGACCACCTTATCAATTCTGTAAAAATGCTTTTGTCCAAAAACGGACGATTTTGTGTCATTACCCCCTTTAGTGAAGAAGATTCATTTTGTGTATTAGCTAATAAAAATCAGCTTTATTGTAACAAGAAACTAAGGATACATGGGCAAAAACATGGTGAAATTAAACGCAGTTTAATGGTGTTTTCGCGTAAAAAACAAGATACTGAAATACAAGAAATGTATCTCGAAGATGGACGACACAATTATAGTGATAGTTACAGAGAAATGGTAAAAGAATTTTATTTAAAATTCTAAACTCAATAAATTTATAAGTAAATTTGTTGATATATAAATTAAATAATAGTTGATTTTTCTATAAAACCTAAACAAAAAAAACTTTTTGGTATGAAACCAGACCTTTTTGAAGCACCAGATTATTACAACTTAGATGATTTATTTAGTGAAGAACACAAGCTTGTTCGTGATGCAGCGCGCGAATGGGTAAAAAGAGCCGTATCACCTATCATTGAATCTTATGCTCAGAAGGCTGAATTTCCAGAACAAATTATTGGAGGATTAGCAGAAATTGGTGCTTTTGGTCCTTATATTCCTGAAACCTACGGCGGCGCAGGGCTCGATCAAATTTCTTATGGATTAATTATGCAAGAAATTGAACGTGGAGACTCAGGAGTAAGAAGTACAGCATCAGTTCAATCTTCGCTTGTTATGTATCCTATTTGGCAATATGGTAATGAAGAACAACGCCAAAAGTATTTGCCAAAACTCGCTACTGGAGAGTTTATGGGCGCCTTTGGACTGACAGAACCTAATCATGGAAGTAACCCTGGGGGAATGACTACAAACTATAAAGACATGGGAGACCATTTTTTATTAAATGGTGCAAAACTATGGATTTCAAATGCTCCTTTTTGTGATATTGCAGTTGTTTGGGCAAAAAATGAAGAAGGTCGAATTCATGGACTTATTGTAGAACGAGGAATGGAAGGATTTTCTACGCCCGAAACCCACAATAAATGGTCTTTGAGAGCTAGTGCTACTGGAGAACTTATTTTCCAAGATGTAAAAGTTCCAAAAGAAAATTTATTACCCAACAAATCTGGATTAGGCGCTCCTTTAGGATGTTTAGATTCAGCACGTTATGGTATTGCATGGGGAGCTATTGGTGCCGCAATGGATTGCTACGACACCGCTTTACGCTATGCCAAAGAACGTGTTCAATTTGGAAGACCTATCGCAGGCTTTCAATTACAACAAAAAAAATTAGCTGAAATGATTACCGAAATCACAAAAGCACAATTATTAGCATTTAGATTAGGTCAGCTCAAAAATGAAAACAAAGCTACCTCTGCCCAAATATCTATGGCCAAAAGAAATAATGTTGATATGGCTCTTAAAATTGCACGTGAATCTCGTCAGATATTGGGTGGCATGGGGATTACTGGAGAATACAGTATTATGCGCCATATGATGAATCTAGAGAGTGTTGTCACCTACGAAGGCACACATGACATCCACCTGCTCATTACTGGGCTAGACATCACAGGGTTAAATGCGTTTAAATAATCTATTTTTTTTCTTTTTTATTGGATTCTTCTTTTTGAACACTTCAATTTTGAGCTGTAATAAAAAAGCGGAAATTCCTTATGTGCCGTCTTATACGAGTGACCAAGATGATGATGATGATGACGATGACGATGAAGAAGAAAATGAAACCCCTCCACGAAACATAAAACTTTTAAGCCTTGGCGATAGTTACACCATAGGACAAAGTGTTTGTGACCGTTGTCGCTTTCCAGAACAATTAAAGGATAGTTTAATTGCAAATTTTGATGAAGAAGACACATTTTCTCTTAATGTTATTGCACAAACTGGCTGGACAACTACGAATTTAAAATCTGCAATTGAAAGCGCCAATTTAACATCGGATTTTGACTTAGTAACTTTGCTTATTGGAGTCAATAATCAATATCAAGGTAAACCATTTTCGCTTTACGAAACGGAATTTGTTGAGTTAACAAATACAGCAATTGCACTCGCCGGAAACGATGCTTCAAAACTTATTGTGGTTTCTATTCCTGATTATGCTTATACCCCTTTTGGACAAAATGGTAGTCCAGAGACCATTTCAGAAGAACTTGAACTCTACAATAATTTCGCTCAAAATTATTGTGAAATAAATGGGTTGAGCTATGTTTACATTACTGATATAACACAACAAGGGCTCGAAAATCCTAACTTAGTTGCGGCTGATAATCTTCACCCATCTACTTTGGCCTATACTCAATTTGTAGAACGAATTTTGCCACTTGCTATTGAAAAAATTGAGTGATTTAGTCCTCTGGAGCTAATTCCACTTCAAGCCCTTCCATTTCAGGTTTAATTTGGATTTGACACCCCAATCGACTGTTGGATTTTACATGAAATGCTTCGCTAAGCATGGCTTCTTCATCGTCTGATTTTTCTGGTAATTCATGCGCACTTTGTACATAACACTGACATGATGCACACATGGCCATTCCTCCACAAATACCAATAGTTCCTTCTGGAGCAAGTTCATACATACGAACAATTTCCATAAGGTTTAGCGCCATATCTGTTGGAGCTTCAATTGAGTGAGTAACCCCCAATCGATCTGTGATTTTTATATTGATATCAGAAGACATTAATCAATTGATTTTACTACACTTTTAGGCGCTTCTTTTCTAGTGCCGTCAAATCCATCAATCCCACTAACTGTGGTGTATTTTAGCACTAAACGTTTCCCTGGATTGATGATTTTATAGGCTGCTTGACACATAAGTGTAGCTTCATGAAAACCACATAAAATTAGTTTTAATTTTCCAGGATAAGTATTGACGTCACCAATTGCAAAAATACCAGGAATAATGGTTTGATAATCAAGTGCATTATTTACTTTAATGGCATTTTTTTCTATTTCGAGACCCCAATTGGCAATTGGCCCCAGTTTTGGCGATAATCCAAATAATGGAATAAAAGCATCAGTATCAATACGTTGTGGGGTTTCACCTGACTTTGTAACTTCTATAGATTCTAGTTTATGGTGACCAAAAAGTGCTGTAACTTCAGCGGGAGTAATTAAATTAATCTTTCCTTTGTTCTTCAAATCTTGCACCTTTTCTACTGAATCCAAAGCACCTCTAAATTCAGTTCTTCGATGAATTAGTGTAACTTCACTAGCAACATCACTAAGAAAAATAGACCAGTCTAATGCGGAATCTCCTCCTCCCGCGATGACAACACGCTTGTTGCGATACACTTCAGGATCTTTAATCATGTAGGCAACGCCATTGTCTTCAAAATCTGAAATATTTTCCAAAACAGGTTTTCGAGGTTCAAAACTTCCCAATCCGCCAGCAATTGCAACTACTGGTGCTTGATGTTTCGTGCCTTTATTGGTCGTTACAATAAAAGAATCGTCAGCTTGCTTTTCAATAGTTTCGGCACGTTCTCCTAGCGTAAAACCTGGCTCAAACTGTTTGGATTGTTCTAATAATTTTTTTGTAAGATCTCCAGCTAATATTTCTGGATAGGCAGGAATGTCATAAATAGGTTTTTTTGGATAAATTTCTGAACACTGTCCACCAGGTTGTGATAATGCATCAATAAGGTGGCATTTGAGTTTAAGAAGACCTGCTTCAAAAACTGTAAAGAGTCCAGTTGGTCCTGCACCAATAATAAGAATATCGGATTTAATCATTTTATGCTTCGATATTTATAACAGATTGTATTTGAGGAGCATATTTTTTTATGGTCATTTCCACCCCCGATTTTAGAGTCATTTGATTGACACTACAAGAAGAACAAGCTCCAATTAATTGTACCTTTACAACTTCATCATTTTCAATAGAAATCAAGTTGATATCACCACCATCGTTTTGCAAAAAAGGACGGATTTCGTTCAATGCTTTTTCAATATTTTCTTTAAGTTCTTTTGAATTCATAGCTTTGACGTCTTTATTTTTTTACGGCACTACAACCTGCCATTGTTGTTATTTTGATGGCCTCTGTTGGTGGTAAATCTTTATTTCGTTTTACGACTTGTTGTACGACTTCTTTCGTAATATCATCAAAAGCCGTTTCAATAGCAGTTTCTATTTGTAGGGCTGCTGGACGACCAAAATCTCCTGCTTCTCTTATGCTTTGTACAATGGGTATTTCTCCTAAAAAAGGAACTCCTAAATCTTCCGCAAGATGCTTTGCGCCTTCTTGACCAAAAATATAATACTTATTTTCTGGCAATTCTTTTGGTGAGAAATAAGCCATATTTTCTATAATTCCAAGTACCGGGACATCTATACTGTCTTGTTGAAACATGGCTACGCCTTTTTTTGCATCTGCCAATGCTACATTTTGAGGGGTACTAACAACTACAGCTCCGGTGAGCGGTAAGGATTGCATGATACTCAAATGAATATCGCCTGTTCCAGGTGGTAAATCAATCAATAGAAAATCTAATTCCCCCCATGCAGCATCAAAAATCATTTGATTGAGTGCTTTTGCAGCCATTGGCCCTCGCCACACTACAGCTTGGTCTGTTTTGGTGAAAAATCCTATGGATAATATTTTAACACCATAATTTTCAATAGGTTTCATTTTTGAAGCTCCGTCAACCTGAACAGCAAGTGGTTTTTCGTGTGCAACGTCAAACATTATTGGAACTGATGGACCATAAATATCGGCGTCTAAAACCCCTACTTTAAATCCCATTTTTGATAGCGTTACTGCTATATTTGAAGTAACCGTTGACTTCCCAACACCACCTTTACCTGATGCAACGGCTACAATATTTTGAATCCCAGGAATTGATTTTCCTTTGATTTTATTTTTTGGAGTTGATGGTGCATCAACTTTTACATTCACTTTAATTTTTGCTTTTGGATACACTAACTCGTGAATCGCTTTCATAATGTTAACTTCTGTGCGCTTTTTGGCTTGTAAACTGGGGTTTGATATGGTTAAATCGATGACAACCTCATCATCGAAAACAACAATATTTTTTACGGATTTGCTATCTATCATGTTTTTACCTTCACCGGAAACAGTAATGGTTTTTAATGCATCTTCAATAGCTTGTTTTGTAAATTTCAAGGCGTATAATTTAGATTTGTTCTAAGGTACAAATATACGCTTGATTTGTTAAAAAAGCTAAAGTTCTTTTGCAGGATCCCAAAAAATAGATTCAAAATTCTGAATTTGATTGTCTTTGACTTGAATACCTTCATTTTCTAAAAGTTGCTGCATTAGATTTATACCATCAAAATGGTGTTTTCCAGTGAGCAGTCCTTTTCTATTGACAACTCTATGTGCAGGAACATCTTTACCATGTGAGGCCGTCATGGCATACCCCACTGCTCTTGCACTTCTTGGCGCAGCTAAATATGTTGCAATTGCCCCGTAGCTTGTCACACGACCAAATGGAATTTGACGTGCAACTTCATAACATTTATCAAAAAAATTTGAGGACTCTGGCATGATTAATCCAATCGTATTAAATTAATTAGCGTAACAATTGCAACTGCTAGTGTTATGATTGCTATAGAGTAATTCATATTTTTTGGTGTTACAAATTTGGTGTTTTTCAAAGTATCGAAAAATAAAATGTAAACATACAATGCCATAAATGTTCCCATTACAGCTCCTGAAATATAAGCACCCGTTGTTGTGGACTCCAAACTAAACCATTCAAAAGAAACAAGCGTTGTAACCATATAGGCTTGAAATGGTATTGGAAAAATATTAAGCGAAGACAAAAACATACCTTGAAAAATACGACTTTGTTTGCTTTTAATTGAGGGCTCTACCTCAAGGCTTTTTGATTTTGAATTCGCCGTAAAAAAGAAATAAATAGACACCAATAAGAAAATCACAAAAGCAACACGCTTTAGAATTATTGTTACTTCACGATGTTGATTGAGATATTTGGCAAAAACAGTTGCGATATAAACTTGCAAAGCCACTATTATACATACACCTATTGAAAACATAAATCCTCTGTTGTGCCCCTCTTTTAAGCTAATTTTTGCGGCAGACACATTCAGTAACCCTGGTGGTAGAACACCTATAAAAGCAATCACGAGACTTATAAAAAAGATGTATGTATTATTCAATTTCTAATTGATTTTGAACCTAATATAGGTAATTGCTTTGTCTTTTGCTAAATAGGTTTCTTCATAATGGGTTTGTATTTCAGTCACCTCCTTTGGACTTCCCTCTTGTCTGTATACGTCATGATTTGCATATTCCACCTCACACCCAAGCCCATGCAACAAGCCAAGGGTGTAGCCATGCATAAACTCACTATCTGTTTTAAGATGAACAACTCCTGTATTATTTAAAACATTTTTATAACGTTGCAAAAATGTTGCATTTGTTAAGCGGTGTTTTGTTCGTTTGTATTTAATTTGAGGATCTGGAAAAGTAATCCAAATTTCATCAACCTCATTTTCAGCAAAAATAAATTCAACAAGTTCGATTTGAGTTCGAATAAACGCAACATTGGGCATTTGATTTTCAATAGCGGTTTTTGCACCTCTCCAAAAACGCGCGCCTTTGATGTCTATCCCAATAAAATTTTTATTGGGATTGCGTTTGGCCAAACCCACAGTATACTCACCTTTTCCACAGCCCAATTCAAGGACCAAAGGATTGTTCTTTTTAAAAAATGATGAGCACCATTTGCCTTTCAACGAAAATTCAGCATTAACTAGCTCCTCTCGTGTCGGTTGAATGACATTGCGAAAGGTTTCATTTTCCCTAAATCTTTTCAGTTTATTTTTGCTCCCCACAGGTTCTAATTTTCAGCAAAAGTAGGAAAATTAGGGTGAATTTATTGTTGTTTTTGAAGTGTAAATGAAAACTCACTGCCTATGCCATATTTACTTTCGATATGGATGGTTTCGTTGTGGGCTTCCAAAATATGTTTTACAATAGCAAGCCCTAGTCCAGATCCGCCTTCACTACGCGCACCACTTTTATCAACTCTATAAAAACGTTCAAAAAGTCGAGGAATGTGCTCTTCTTCTATACCTTCTCCGTTGTCTGTAACTCGAACCAAAACTTTATCAGAATTTAAAGATTCTACACTTAATTCTGTGGTGCCGTTAGCGTGACCATATTTTATTGAGTTTACAATAAGATTGGTTAGCACTTGCTGTATGCGTTTCATATCGGCATTAACAAAAACTGATGTTGGAGTGAGTTCATCAAAAGTCAAAGTAATTTTTTCCTTTTTGGCTTTCATTTCAAGTTGCTCAAAAATAGTTTTTATAAGCTCTATGATATCAAAATTTGATTTTTCCAACTTCGCATTACCAAATTCTATTTTTGTAATTGTATCCAAATCTTGAACAATATATATCAGTCGATCTACGCCCTTATCCGCTCTTTTTAGATATTTTTCCAAAATATCTTTATCACTCATTGCACCATCCAAAAGCGTAGAAATATAGCCTTGAACTGTAAATAATGGTGTTTTGAGTTCATGTGCCACATTGCCTACAAATTCTTTTCTAAATTCTTCTCTCGCCTTTAAAGATTCTAGCTCAATTTTTTTAAGCTTTGTGTATTTACTTAACTCTTTACTTAAAAACTCTAAATCTTTAGATATTGGTGTACTCTTTACTGGGCCAGGTTCAGATTCCAAAAATATAACATCATTATATATTTTTTCTATTTTTTTATAGATGTAACGTTCAATACGGATTTGTACCAACAAGAAGCTTGTGATAAAACAAAAAAGTGAAGAAAAACCTATTAATTTAAAATTAAAATCATCGGTAAAAAACAAAAAAACACTCATAGAGAGTGCGAGGAAAAACGTTAGAAGTAGTGCCGTTATGACTGCAAATTTATACGTCTTTTTTAGATTCATTTATTTTCAAACTTATATCCTACCCCTTTAATTGTTTTAAAGCGTTTGTCCCCAAGTTTTTCACGTAGTTTTCGAATATGAACATCAATAGTTCTTCCTCCAACAACAACTTCATTACCCCAAATTTTATTGAGGATATCCTCGCGCTTAAAAACTTTTCCTGGTTTGGATGCCAACAAATATAACAATTCAAATTCTTTGCGTGGTAAAACAATATCTTCGCCTTCAAAAACAATTTTATAGGCTTCCCTATCAATGGTGAGGCGATCCAACTCAATCAAGTCTTTGGATGGAGTATTGGAAGTTGTATTGTATCGTCTAAGCAAAGACTTAATTTTACTAACCAATACTTTTGGTTTTATGGGCTTTGTAATATAATCATCAGCACCAGCTTCAAAACCTGCAACTTGCGAGTAATCTTCGCCTCTTGCGGTCAAAAAAGTAATAAGGGTATTTTCGAGTTCTGGAATTTTTCTAATCTGCTCACAGGCCTCAATACCGTCCATTTCGGGCATCATAACATCTAAAATTATTAAATGTGGTTGTTCTTTTTTGGCCTTTTTAACGGCTTGAACTCCATTATTTGCAGTAATCACATTATACCCCTGAGCAGTAAGATTATAACTTATGATTTCCAAAATATCTGGCTCGTCATCAACCAAAAGAATTTTTATGTTAGAATTAGTCATTTCTAGTGCTATAATTTAAAAGTAAATATATTGAATAAGACACGAATAAAAAAAATTGAAGTCATTCTTAATATTAATTTAAAACACGCTTAACATTAGTTTCATGCCAAAATATTGATTAAAAAATTATTAATTTTTACTCATTTTACAGATTTGGAACATTTTTTGATAACATGTTATTAACCAAACTATATTTTATGAAAAAAAACTACTTCATTATAATTGTTATCATATTTTCTCTTTTCTCATTCGGACAAACCAAAGTTTTTATCAATGAAATACACTATGATAATGCTGGAGCCGACGCCAATGAAGGCATCGAAATTGCAGGGCCTTCTGGTACTAATTTAAGCTCCTATGCATTAACATTATATAACGGAAACGACAATAGTGCCCTCAAAACTATCAAACTTTCTGGGGTCATTCCAAATCAGTCCAATGGCTTTGGCACTTTGTTTTTCTCAATTATTCCTCTTCAAAATGGCGCGCCAGATGGCGTTGCATTGGATAACAATGGAACACTAATTCAATTTTTAAGCTACGAGGGAGCAATTAATGCAGCAGACGGTGTGGCTATTGGTAGCACCTCAACTGATATTGGTGTGGCGGAAAATGGCACCACCACTGTTGGACATTCTTTACAGCTTAATGGCACAGGAAACAGTTACGAAGATTTTGCTTGGAGCTCTCCAGCAGCAAGTACCTATAATGCACTTAATACCAACCAAACTTTTTCTGCAACAGCGACTGTTAATGATTTAGTAATTACAGAAGCACAACTTTATCCCAACCCTACTAGCAATGGAATTGTTCATTTAAAAACAAAAAGCCAAGACCATATTTTTGTACAACTTTATAATGCCTTGGGTAAAAATGTTTTTTCAAAGACGATAAATCATGGAGCGCCATTGAATGTTCAAGATTTAGCAGCTGGTGTTTATATGGTGCGCCTGACACAACACCACAAAGTATCCGCAAAAAAATTGGTGATTAGATAATACGCCCCACCCTTTTTTGTCAATCTTTTAATTAATTGCAAAGGAAAATATAAATTTAGGTTAATTGATTGATTTTCAATTAAATTTAATGTAATTGTATTTCAAAATTAATTATATTTGATGGAAATAACCAAAAATTTAACTAATGAAACACTTTTACTTTTTACTTTTTACTTTTTTCGCTTTTAACTTGTCCTTTGGGCAGACAATTATTTTTCAAGAAAATTTTAATGATGACACACAATTTACCAAGAGTGAAACATTTTTTACGGACGGTAACGACGATTATTTTGGAATTTTAGATCCAACTGGAAATACAGATGATTTTGATGGCTTCCCTGTTGTTGGTGGAATTCCCTCATATTCTGCATTTGATGGAAATTATCTCATTGGAGAAGATTTAGATGGAGGTGGCGGATCGAATTCAAAAACATTAACTTGGAGCGAGATTGATATTTCAGGATTTTCAAGTTTAAGTTTTTCTGTTCTCTTGGGCGCTGATACTGGAGGATTTGATGCTCCGGATGAAATTACTTTCGCTGTAAACGTAGATGATGGAGGATACACAGATATTATTTCATTTTCTGGATCAGGTACTAATTCAGCAGCAACCAATGGCAACATTGATTTATCACGTGTATTACAAGAAATTGTAGTAGATATTGACCCAGGAGGCTCATTAATGAATATTCGATTGACTGTCACAGCAAATAGTGGGAATGAGGAATTTGCCATTGATAGTATTAAAATTATCGATGGCTACCAGTCATCCCCATCACTTTCAATAACATCACCAGCGCAGGGAGAAGTCATAGTACCTGGAACAACAAGTGTTAATTTAGAGTGGGTAACAACAAATCTTTCTGGAAGTGAAATCGTAGACGTCGTAGTGAACGACAACACTGAACAAAATGCAACAAGTCCATTTTCAATTAATACAGAAGACGGTCAAACTTATACAGTTACTGTTAACTTAATTGATGGTGGTACTACCGTTGCTTCTGATAATATATCATTCAGCGTAGGTAGTATAACTCAAGTTGCAGACATAGCAGCATTAAGACTAGATGTAGTTTCGAATGGCCTAGGGAATTTTTATGAAATTACAGGGGAATCCTTTGTCAATCAAACTGATGGTTACAACAACAGAAGATGGGTGCAAGATTCTAACAACTCTGGTATTTTGATATATGACAGTGAAGATGTGATAACTACAGATTATACAATTGGTGATGCAGTAACAGGACTAAAAGGATACACAGCTGAGGTCTTTGGTGTTCTTAGATTCATTCCAACTTCTGACTCTGGAGTGATTGCTTCCTCGAACAATACAATAACTCCTCAAGTAGTTAGTATTTCCGATTTAAATTCTGACCCAGATGTTTATGAGTCTACTCTTGTAAGAATAGCTGGTTCTGTAGAATTTACAGATGCTGACGGAAATACTTTATTTTCAAATGGATTAAATTATACAATAACTGACGGAGCAGTTGACTCAGAAGATGTAGCTATTACAGGAAATGTAAGAACTGAGTTTTATGGAGTTTTTAATGAAACAATTATTCCTTCTGACCTTCAATTAGTAACTGGAGTTGCAGGGCAATACGATGGTACAGCTCAAGTATACCCCAGAACCCTTTCTGATATTGAAGCTGATTCATGTTATTTTAAGGAAGGGTTTGCACATAACTTTGATATTGTTGAAGAAGGTTCAGTTGTTGATGCTGCATGTTGGTCTACCATCGATCTAGGTGATGTAGCAAATACAGATACAGGTCAAGGATATTGGGGTCTTTTTGGTGCAGTTGGTGATATTAACTGGGGAATTTATTATTCTTCGGATGCACACAATGATTATTTAATTTCACCAAGATTTAATGTTACAGATGACAGTACCGATGGTCTTTCTTTTTTCGGATATCAACAAAATGACTTTTATCCTGAACCAATTGATGTTTTGGTATTTGATGAGAACTTAAATAATTTTCTTGGAATTCTTTCAGAAGATTTAATAATGCCGAGCGCAAACACAGATAATTATATATATGATTTGAGTGCTTATGAAGGAGAAGATATAAGAATTGCTTTTTACTCTGATACAACTAATCAATGGGCGGTTTTTATTGACGATTTTCAAGTATCATCTTTTAGCTCTCTGGGGACTAATAATCCAGATCAATCTACAACTTTTGAATATTTCCCAAATCCGGTAAAAGATGAATTAACAATTAAAGCACAAGAAAACATTGATGCAATAGAAATATTCAATATTCTAGGTCAGTCTGTTATTTCTTTAAGTCCTGGTGTACTAGAGACAAAAGTTGACATGCAAACTTTACAAACTGGAGCCTATTTCGTTAAGATTTCAATTGATCAAAAAACTGAAACATTTCGAGTTTTAAAAAACTAATAGTATTATTTTAATTATTCTTTCAAGAGCGTTGCCTGAGCAACGCTCTTTTTATTTTCTCTATTTTTGTAGTGTATTTAAACAATAATGAACTACAGATTAATTTTCGATATCAATTCCAAGGCGGCTTTTACCAAAAAAGCACTCGAATTATTCAAATTTCAATTTGAAGAAAATCCAGTATACCGTTCTTTTTGTGACCTTTTGTACAAACACCCCAGTGATGTCCAAAAATTAGAAGATATTCCTTTTTTACCTATAGAATTTTTTAAAACCCATAAAGTTCTTTCAACAAAAAAAGAAATTCAACAGACGTTTACCAGTAGTGGGACTTCTGGCAGTGTGGTAAGCCAACACCATGTGGCCGACCTCAACCATTATAAAACAAGTTTTCAAAAAGGGTTTGCGCACTTTTATGGCAACATAGAAGATTATGCTGTATTGGCCCTACTACCCTCCTATTTGGAACGCGAAGGGTCTTCGTTGGTTTATATGGTAGAGGATATGATTCAAGAATCTAAACATCCAAAAAGTGGGTTTTATCTGAATAATTTAGACGCATTAAAACAAACCCTATTAGAACTTGAAACTTCTAGGCAAAAAACGCTTCTTATTGGGGTGTCTTATGCGCTTTTAGACTTGGTAGAATTTCATCAATTTGAGTTAAAACATACCATAATCATGGAAACTGGTGG
>ERZ1048068.33-NODE-33-length-132855-cov-11.843758_pt1 | contig 132855 bp, 113 predicted proteins | sample MGYA00383098_ERZ1048068 | MGnify/ENA primary metagenome ERZ1048068 (study PRJEB29581, sample SAMEA5548368) | metagenome | biome: marine; feature: coastal; material: water | depth 1 m | study: Short-term variability in the microbial, nano- and picoplankton...
CCCAAAAGAGTAGCTGAAAACCCGCCTTTATTAGTTTTGTTGCATGGTTATGGTAGTAACGAACAAGATTTATTTTCTTTTGCAGAGGAATTGCCAGATGAATTTTTAATTATTAGTGCACAAGCACCGTTGCCAATGGGAGGCGGAAGTTATGCTTGGTATTCTATTAATTTTGATGACAAAAACGGGAAGTTTTCCGATTTAGAGCAAGCAAAAGAGTCTATTGATAAAATAGCTATTTTTATTGATCAAATAAAAACAAAATACAACACAAACTCTAATAAAACATTTTTATTAGGTTTTAGTCAAGGTGCAATTTTAAGTTACTCCTTAAGTTTCTTCTACCCAAATAAAGTACAAAATGTAATTGCCTTAAGCGGTTATGTAAATGAAGAATTATTGCCAAAAACTATCTCAAAAGATATTAAAACAGAATATTATGGTTCTCATGGCTCTGTAGACCAGGTCTTACCTATAGAATGGGCAAGAAGAAACAAACCTTTCCTAGAAAGCTTAGGCTTTAACTACGATTACTATGAATACCCTGTTGGGCATGGAGTTGCTCCACAAAACTTTTACAGCTTTAAAAAATGGATTGAAAAACGTTTGTAATTTTACAATTACAAAAATAGGTTTCTCCGACACCAGCATGTAATTCGTTGAAATAGCTATTTACTTATTATTAAAACTAAGGAAACTATTAAGACGTGAATTTCAAGAAAAATATAGATTCTTTTCAACTACCTTTGCATAAAAATATTTAAATGCAGTTTTCTGAATTACCATTACATAAATCAATTTTAAAAGCAGTTGCTACAGAAAGATTTCACACAGCAACCAAAGTACAAGAAAAAGCAATTCCCTTAGTTTTAAATAAAAAAAACATAATTGTTTCTGCACAAACCGGTACAGGAAAAACTGCTGCTTTTGCGTTACCTATCATTCAATTGTTATTAGAAAAACAAGAAGGGGAAGAAGAAGCAAAAAAGATAAAGTCTTTAATAATTACACCGACACGTGAACTAGCAATACAAATTTTAGAAAACTTTAAAAGCTTCAGTAAACACACAACTTTAGCAAATACTGCTGTTTTTGGAGGCGTTTCATTAGAACCACAAAAAGAAATTTTAGCAAAAGGTGTAGATGTATTAGTTGCAACTCCTGGAAGATTAATTGATCTTCAAATGCAAGGAAATATAGATTTAAGCACTATTGAGATTTTAGTCCTAGACGAAGCAGATTTAATGCTAGACATGGGCTTTATAGCCGATGTAAAGAAAATTGAAGCGTTATGCCCTAAGAAAAAACAAACATTACTTTTTTCCGCGACCATACCTGAAAAAATAGATCAATTAGCGAATAGGATTCTAAAAAACCCTATTAAAATCGAAATAAATCCGGAGGAAACCACAGCAAAAAACATTGGTCAGTTATTATATTATCTTCCCAAAAAGAATAAAACAGATTTGTGTCTGCATCTACTAAGACACACCTTAAATGGAAAAATAATTATTTTTAGACGTACAAAATTGGGGGTTGATAAATTAGAAAAGAGCTTACTTAAAAACGACTATAAAGTCACTAGTATTCATGGGGATAAAACACAAGCAATAAGAAATAAAGCTATTGAGGAGTTTAAAAATAAGAGAGCAAATATCTTAATTGCAACAGATGTTGCTGCTCGTGGAATAGATATTACAAATGTAGATGTCATTATTAATTTCGATATTTCAAATATACCTGAAACCTACGTTCATAGAATTGGTAGAACCGGTAGAGCAGGAAAATCAGGAATCGCCTTATCATTCTGTTCTCCTGACGAAAACAGCTATATTAAATTGATAGAATCTCTAATTGAAAAACCTATTAAAGTTATTACAGATCATCCATACATAATCAACCCGCCTAAACATAGAAAAAAACAACCCAATACCATTAGTAAAAATAAAAAAGGTAGAAAATCTGAAGCTTCCAAAAAGAAGAAAAAGCGCTGGTACTAATCAGCTAGTATTAAAAGTAATTACTCACTCGTAATCTTTCATTTCTTTATCATAAAAAGCACCAGCTTTATCCATTAAATCTGCTAATTCTGTCGCAATATCTTCTTCCGTCTCTCCTGTTAAATCCTCAAACCACTCTATCTCATCATCTTTTAAATTGATTAAAAATCGAGGGAATTCTGTATGCAATACAAAAATATCTTCCGGAAAACTGCTATTATCTGCTAATAAAAATTTAGGTAAGGTCATGTTTTTGCTTAATGAGTTTTAAAGTTAACGAATTAAATCGAATAAATAATAAAATGGAAGCGGTTGTTAATCCGGCAAGCAAGCCCAACCAAATACCAAAACTACCATACATTTCTTCTTTTCCTAAAAAATAGGAAATAGGAAAACCTACCACCCAATAAGAGATAAAAGTTAATATTGTTGGGATTTTCACATCCTGTAAACCACGTAAAGCTCCCAAAACAACGACCTGTATACTATCTGAAATCTGAAAAAATGCTGCTGTTATTAATAATTTTGATGCAATAGAAATCACTTCCATATTGTCTGCATAATTAGCTGTGTCGTTTGAATTCACATAAATACTTGGCAAACTCTTATGAAAAATAAAAAATAACAAGGCAAAGAAAATAGCTAATAAAACACCGAGTAGAAAAAGCGAAAAAGCAATTCTACGCAAATCTTCATAATTTTTTAAGCCCTTTTGGTTACCTACTCTAATCATAGACGCTACACTTAACCCCATGGCAACCATAAATGCCATAGAAGACAGATTTAATGCAATTTGATTTGCTGCTTGTGGGTTTTTACCCAACAAACCACTTAACCAGATAGCTGCGGTAAAAATAGCTACTTCAAAAAGCATTTGCATAGCACTTAAAGAGCCTAGATTAATGATTTTTTTTATCATTAAAAAATCTAAAACAAAGAATTTTATATCTCTAACTATACGCTTTGATCTCTTGTTAAAACGCAATAGTATCCATAAATACAGAACCATTACAATTCGAGAAATTAGAGTGCCATAAGCCGCACCAACAATACCCATTTCAGGAAAACCGAACTTACCAAAAATCAACAAATAGTTTAAAATAATATTTATAATGTTTGATAATAAAGTGGCATACATAGGATACTTCGTCATCGACATTCCGTCACTAAATTGCTTTATAGCTTGAAAAATTATCATTGGGATTAATGAAAAAGCAACCAAATCTAAATACGGAATTGCAAGCTCCACAACCTCTTCCGGCTGTTTCATCAAATACATTACAGATTTCGAAAAATAAATCCCTAAAAACAGTGCAATACCCAATGCTGTGCATAAAAATAATCCATTTTTATATGTTGATCTTGCTTGTTTTAAATTATCTGAAGAATCTGCTTCTGCAATTAGTGGTGTAATTGCTGTAGAAAAACCAATTCCTATCGACATTGCAATGAACATAAAACTATTACCTAATGATACGGCAGCTAATTCTGCTGTTCCTATCTGACCTACCATAATATTATCGACAAAACTTACAAATGTATGTCCCAACATCCCAAGCATTACCGGGGCTGCTAGTTTCCAATTGTATTTAAATTCTGATGTATATTGATATATCTTCAATGTAAAATTTAGTTTTTCAGATTGCAAATATAAGTATTAAAGCAAGATTTTTTATACAGAAGTTATCCATTTTCCGATAAAGGTTTTCAATAAAAATAGTTACTTTTGAAAAACAGAAAAAACGGATTAAAATGGCAATTATTGCATTAAAAGGAAACACAATAAACACAATAGGTAACTTACCCAAAATAGGAACTAAAGCGTTAGATTTTAAACTAACTGCTATAGATTTGACTAAAAAGAGTTTATCTGACTTTAATGGAAAAAAAATAATCTTAAATATTTTTCCAAGTGTAGACACAGGTACTTGTGCAACCTCCGTTAGAGAATTCAACAAAAAAGTGGCAGATTTAGAAAATACAGTAATCCTATGTATTTCCAAAGACTTACCCTTTGCTCAAGCTCGTTTTTGTGGGGCGGAAGGTATTGATAATGTAATCATGCTATCTGATTTTGCTGATGGAAGTTTTGGTACGTCTTACCAATTAGAAATTGCTGATGGACACTTAGCACATTTACACTCAAGAGCAATTGTAATTATTAACGAAGATGGAAACGTAGTTTATACTGAACAAATTTCGGAAATTATTAATGAACCCAATTATAAAGCAGCTTTAAACGCGATATAGTTTATGAAAAACCCTAACGATAGCTTTTTAAGAGGAAGACTTCGTAGTTTAAAATTCGCATTAAGAGGTATGTGGCTTTTAATAACGACTGAAGATAGTATTAAGGCACAACTTTTTATTGCCATAGTTGCGACTGTTTTAGGTTTTTATTTTGATATATCTAATATAGAATGGATGATTCAATTTTTAGCAATTGGCATGGTTTTAGTTGCTGAAGCTGTAAACACTGCTATAGAAGAAGTTGCAGATTTTATACATCCAAATTATCATAAAAAAATAGGATTAATAAAAGATATAGCAGCTGGTGCCCCAAGTTTTGCTGCCTGTATATCACTAATTATTGCTGGTTTTATATACATACCTAAAATATCTTTGCTATTTTAGGTGCAAATTTGAATTTTTAGTAAAATCATCCAAAAAAATTAATGGCCAATAGGAAAACAAGCACAAGTAAAACAATAAACTCTTCGGATAATAAACCGAATATATTTGCCTTTTTAAAAACAAGACAAGCACAAACCATTTTAGGAACATTTTTAATTTTATTTTCCGCTTTTTTGTGTATTGCCTTTTTTTCCTTTTTCTTTAACTGGCAAGAAGATCAGAGCACACTAACAAAATTAACGGATAGAACTGTCACTAGTAAGAATTTATTAGGCAAAGTTGGTGCAATTTTAAGTCACTTTTTCATCTATAAAGGTTTTGGAATTGCCGCATTCATTATTGCTTTTCAAATATTTTTAACAGGGATAAATATTCTTATTAAAAAGAAATTTTCTAAAGTTGTTATTTCCTGGAACTGGTCACTAGTAGCAATATTATGGATTTCTACCTGTTTAGGATTTACTAAAAGTAATTATGGACTTTTATCAGGAATCATCGGTTTTGAAATTAATGAATATTTACAAGCTTTTGTAGGTAAAACAGGTTTAGTTATCCTTCTAAGTTTCATCTTTATATCTTATGTCGTTATTCGTTACAAAGTAACATTTGATAAATACCTTGATAATTACAAAAGAAATCAAGAAAAAAGAAAAGCACAAGAACTAATTCATAGTGAAAGTGAAAACGAAACTTCAACGAATGATATTCTAAAAACAGATAAAAAAGAAAAATCTGTCGTTGAACTTTCGTTAGAAAATTTAAAACCTACAATTTCTAAACATTCTGACGTATCGAACAAATACGAAGAAATTGCTTTAAAAGTTGAAAAAGAATCAGAGCCTCTCGTAAAAACTGAAATACCTAAAGAAGAAAAAATAGGAACTGAGGCTGAAGCCGAAATAGAAGTAGAAATTGATGTTGCAATCGGGAGAGAAGAGGAAACTTCTACAGAAAACCTAGCAAACCAATTAGTCAAAGACTTTGGTGAATTTGACCCTACCTTAGAATTAGGAAATTTCAAATTCCCAACTTTTAATCTTTTAAAGCAATATAATGAATCTATTTCTATCGATCCAGTAGAATTAGAAGCTAACAAAGATCGAATTGTAGAAACTTTAAAGAACTACAAAATTGGTATTGCAGAAATTAAAGCAACCGTAGGACCAACAATTACGTTGTATGAAATTGTACCTGAAGCTGGAATTAGAATCTCTAAAATTAAAAATTTAGAAGATGATATCGCACTATCTTTGTCTGCATTAGGGATTAGAATTATTGCTCCTATTCCCGGTAAAGGTACTATAGGTATTGAAGTACCTAACAAAAAATCTACCATCGTTTCTATGCACTCTGTGATTTCATCAAAGAAATTTCAGGAATCAAGAATGGAATTACCCATAGCTTTAGGAAAAACAATTAGTAATGAAACCTTTGTAATAGATTTAGCTAAAATGCCCCATTTATTAATGGCAGGTGCGACAGGACAAGGAAAATCCGTTGGTTTAAATGCGGTTTTAACATCACTATTATACAAAAAACATCCAGCAGAAGTAAAGTTTATTCTAGTAGATCCAAAGAAAGTAGAACTTACTTTATTCAATAAAATTGAGCGTCATTATTTAGCAAAATTGCCAGATGTAGAAGAAGCTATTATTACAGATACCACCAAAGTCGTACACACTTTAAATTCGCTTTGTATAGAAATGGATAATCGTTACGATCTACTAAAAAATGCAATGGTTCGTAATATTAAGGAATACAACACAAAATTTAAGGCCCGAAAATTGAATCCGAATGATGGGCATCAATATTTGCCTTATATCGTTTTGGTAATTGATGAATTTGCAGATTTAATAATGACTGCTGGTAAAGAAGTAGAAACCCCAATTGCGAGATTAGCGCAACTTGCAAGAGCAATTGGTATTCATTTAATCGTAGCAACACAAAGACCGTCTGTAAACGTAATTACAGGTATTATTAAAGCCAATTTTCCAGCCAGAATTGCATTTAGAGTAACATCTAAAATAGATTCTAGAACCATCTTAGATGCCGGTGGTGCTGATCAATTAATTGGTCGTGGTGATTTATTATACACTGCTGGTAATGATATTAATAGAATTCAGTGTGCTTTTGTAGATACTCCTGAAGTTGAAAAAATAACGGATTTTATTGGTTCTCAAAAAGCATATGCTGAAGCACATTTATTACCAGAATATGTAGATGACGAGAGTGGCACAAGTATTGATATAGATATTTCAGACAGAGACAAACTATTTAGAGAAGCTGCAGAAATCATTGTAACAGCTCAACAAGGTTCGGCATCTCTTTTACAGAGAAAACTAAAATTAGGTTATAATAGAGCTGGTCGCTTAATAGATCAGTTAGAAGCAGCTGGAATTGTCGGAGGTTTTGAAGGTAGCAAAGCGAGACAAGTTTTAATTCCAGATTTTGTTGCATTAGATCAATTATTAGAAAACGAAAATAAATAGTAGAAATGAAAAAAATAACCATCTTATTTTTCAGTATATTTTTAACAACTGTAACTATTTCACAGAATTCAGAAAAAGCAAAATCACTTTTAGACAAAGTTTCTACTAAAATGAGTGCTTATGAAAACATGTCTATTGAATTTAGTCAAACGCTTAGCAATCAAGATGTCGGGATTATGGAGGGCGATGAACCACCAATTAGGGGACAAATTTCATTGCAAGGACAAAAATATAGTTTAAACTACCTAGGTAATAAATTCATCTTTAATGGAAAAAAGCTGTATGTAATTAATAATGACGAAAAAGAAATCACCGTAACAGATGACGATATGAGCGGAGATGACGGATTTATTTACCCTTCTAAATTACTAACTTTTTATAAAGAAGGTTACATTTTCGAAATGGGTGATTTAAAGAAATTAAAAGGACGACAAATACAATTTGTAACCTTAACCCCTATTGATAGCAATTCGGATATCACAAAAGTAGAACTAGCTATAGATGCAAAAACATTGCATATTTATAAATTAATTCAAACAGGGTCTAATGGCTCTAAAACAACATTTACAATTAGCAACTTTAAAAGTAATCAAACTTTGCCTAGCGATTACTTTTCATTTGATGAAGAAAAATACAAAAAGCTAAAATTCACGATAGACTAATTATTTCTCAATTAATAGAATTTTAGTAGCTTCTTTCATCATAAGAAACTACTTTTGTCCCGATGAAGATTTTAGATAAATACATCTTAAAAACATTTCTAGTACCATTTGTAGCTACATTTCTAATTGTACTTTTTGTTTTAGTAATGCAAGTTTTGTGGCAAACCTTCGAGAACATTGCAGGTAAAGGCATTAGCATGCCTTTTATCCTAAAATTTCTTTACTATACAACTTTAATCATTACACCTCAAGCTTTGCCAATTGGTGTGCTATTATCTTCTATAATGGCTTTAGGTAATTTAGGAGAAAATTATGAGTTTGCAGCAGCAAAATCTGCAGGTGTTTCTTTACAACGTTTGGTAAGACCACTTATTTTCTTGACAATTATCCTTAGTGGAATAAACTTTTTATTTTTAAATAACATCTACCCGTATGCCGTTTTAAAGCAAAAGAATTTATATTTAAATATTAAAAAGAAAAAACCAGCCATGGCATTAGTTCCGGGAAGTTTTAATAGTGATATTCCCGGGTTTCAAATTAAGTTTGAAGAAAAATATGGCGAAGAAGAGAATTTATTAAAAAAGGTTTTAATCTATGATTTAACCACAGGTAAAGGCAATCAAAAAGTAATTACAGCAGAGAGAGGTAGAATTGTTTCTGAAGAAGGAAGCCGTTATATGACCCTTATTTTATACGACGGATACTATTATGAAGAGCATGTAAACAGTGCTAAAACTTTGAAAAAGAAGAAAAAAATGGCAGCATCGAATGCTACATTTAAAGAATATGAATTTAACATTGATATTTCTTCTGTTTCAGGAGATGGTGATTTAGATAAAGAACGCCACACAAAAAACTTTATGATGCTTAGTTTAAACCAACTAAAGGATACTATCCCGAACTTAAAAACTAGTTACGATGAAACATTAGTTTTAAAATCTAAAAATATATTTGCTACATTACAGGCTAAAGATTTGTACCAATATCCGGACTCTTTAAGAAAAGAAAATTTAGATGTAGATATTTTAAAAAATTTTGACACAAAAAGTAAAATTCAAATTTTAAATACTGCTTCTACAAAAGCAGGGAGAGCATTAAGCTCTATTAAAAATAATAAAAGTTCTATTAAGTGGAAAAGAAAAAATCTAAACTTCTTTGATACAGAATATTACAATAGAATTGCATTTTCACTCTCTTGCTTAATACTCTTTTTCATTGGAGCCCCATTAGGCTCTATTATTAGAAAAGGAGGTTTTGGATTACCGATGATACTCGCTATTGCAATATACGTTACCTATTTTTTTAGTAACACCTTTGGTAAAAACTTAGCTGAAGAAAGTTCTATAACATCTTTTTTAGGTTCTTGGATAGCGGCATTTATAATGATTCCCATTGGTATTTTATTAACAAGGAGAGCTACAAAAGATAAGGGTATTTTTAATCTCGATGCGATTACGCAACCTATTACAAATTACTTTAAAAAAATATTTTCAAAAAAAGAAGCATAATTAATATGACAACTCAAAACACCAAAAATAATACTCAATTAAATACTATTTCTGATGCTATTGAAGATATTAGAAATGGTAAAATTATTATAGTTGTAGATGATGAAAATAGAGAAAATGAAGGAGATTTTTTAGCAGCTGCCGAGAAAGTTACTCCAGAAATGGTTAATTTCATGGCAACTCATGGTAGAGGGTTAATTTGTGCTCCATTAACAGAAACTCGTTGTAAAGAGTTAGAGCTGGGCATGATGGTTAACAATAATACTGATCCTATGGAAACTGCATTTACGGTTTCTATAGATTTACGTGGTAAAGGAGTTACAACTGGTATTTCTGCTGCCGATAGAGCTTTAACTATTAAATCTTTAATTGAAAAGGGAACCAAACCGTTTGATTTAGCCAGACCTGGACATATTTTTCCTTTAAAGGCAAAAGAAGGCGGAGTTTTAAGAAGAACAGGTCATACAGAAGCAGCCATTGATTTTGCACGTCTAGCAGGTTTACAACCTGCAGGTGTTATTGTTGAAATTATGAATGAAGATGGAACAATGGCACGTTTACCGCAGCTTTTAGAAGTTGCAAAAAAGTTTGATATCAAAATTGTTTCTATTGAAGACTTAGTTGCTTACAGAATGGAGCATGATTCTTTAATTGAAATAAAAGAGGATTTTGAAATAAAAACTAGATTTGGTGAGTTTAGACTAAGAGCTTACCAGCAAACAACTAATAACCAAGTTCATATTGCTTTATCTAAAGGTACTTGGACTAAAGGTGAATCTATTCTAACGAGAGTAAATTCCACTTTAGTTAATAATGATATTTTAGGAACATTAACGAATAATGCTGACAAAAAGTTAGATAAAATGTTTCAAGTAATCAATGAAGAAGGAAAAGGTGCTATCATTTTTGTAAATCAACAAAATCAATCGCAAAATTTACTTAGTAGATTATCTCTTTTAAAGGAGAACCAAATAAACGGAAATATTAAAGCTCCAGACATTAAAATGGACAACAAAGATTTTGGAATTGGTGCTCAGATTTTGCACGATTTAAACATACATAAATTAAAACTAATTACAAATACACAGCAAACCAAACGTGTTGGTATGATTGGCTATGGTTTAGAAATAGTTGATTATGTAAAGTATTAATTATGCTTTAAATTGAATTTTTAATAGCTGTTCTTCTTTTAAGCATATTTATATTTTGTTTTATTTAAAAATATATAACAGAAAACTAATTATTTTAAAGGTAAATTTTAAAGCTTTACTTTCACACCACTTTCTAACTCACTTGGTTTTTTGTTTTGTAAAAACAGACGAGCTGTATGAATTCCTTTTAAAATAATTGTATTATCCCAAACTTCTAACCAACTTCCTTCACGTAAACCCAGAACAGGAGTCTGATTAAAGGTATGAAACTCTCTTATACGTGTCTCTCTTGTCTCTCCCATATGAGTAGAGCCTTGAATTGGATCTAAATAATGGGCATTAATATTAAAAGGGATGCACTCTAGTGTTTTAAAACTTGGTGGATAAACAATTGGCATGTCATTCGTATTCTTAATATTTACGCCACAAATATTGCTTCCTGCACTTGTTCCTAAATAGGGGATTCCGGAATCGATAGCGGCCTTTAAAGTAATTAAAAGATCATTTTTGTAGATTTGATTTACCAATTCAAAAGTATTTCCACCTCCAGTAAAAATAGCTTCAGCCTCCTTGATTGCTTTGTTTGGGTCTTTAAATTCATGAATACCTCTTACACTTATATCCATCTTAGAAAACGCATCCTTAACTATTGCTGTATATTCATCATAAGAAATCCCACCTGGTCTTGCATAAGGAATAAACAACAACTTTTTCACATCCTTGAAATGAGTTTTTAATCTTGGCATTAAATAAGCCAAATAACCACTTCCGTGAACAGTCGATGTGCTTGCAATAATCATTTTCTTCATATACCAAAAATAGTAATTTCTTAAATATATTTTTTATTTATACAGATAAGGAAAATAATGAAACTAAAATTTCATTACTATCTAATGTCTATATTTTTTATCATAACTCCAACTTCATAATAATGTGCTGATAAATATTACGAGAGCTGATTTATTGTTTCAAAATAATCTCAAAAATAGGCGTAAGATTACGAAGTAAATCACCGAATGATTATTAATCGTAAATTATAAAATACAAAAAAAAGAGCGGAAAGTTTTTTACTTTTTACTCACTATACCTACTAATTATAAGTTCATTGACCTTTTCGGGAAACTTAGGTTAGTGAGTTTATGTTTATTTATTGATATAAGAATATGTTAATTTGCAACTTCATTAATAAACTTGATGCGCATTAAACGCAATTCTTCGTCATCATAATCGCCATCGAATTCATCCAAAGCATCCTGAATTTTATCAGAATCCGCTTCCATAAAGTAATCGTATATTTCTTCTTGTTGATCTTCATCTAAAAGGTCATCTAAAGAATAGTCTATATTTAATTTTGTTCCTGAAAAAATGATGACTTCCATCTCTTTTATCAGCTCACTCATTGTAAGTCCTTTCGACTGAGAAATATCTTCTAAAGGTATTTTTTTATCAGTATTTTGAATTATAAATAATTTTAATCCAGAATTTGTACCTGTACTTTTTACAATTAAATCATCTGGTCTTAATATGTTGTTCTCTTCTACATAATCACATATTAATTTTATAAACTCCTTTCCAAACTTCTTTGCTTTCCCTTCACCTACTCCGTGAACAGTAGATAATTCTCCTAGCGTTATTGGATATTTTAAAGCCATATCATCTATAGATGGATCTTGAAAAACAGCAAACGGAGGTACACCTTGTTTTGTAGCAACACTTTTACGCAGATCTTTCAATATTTTTACTAATTTTTCATCGGTAGCTCCTCCGGTGGATTTAGCGTTTGTAATTATTGAATTATCACTTTCTTCGTTATAAGAATGATCTTCTGTCATCATAAAAGAACGAGGATTACTAATAAACTCTTGTCCTTTTTCTGTTAATTTAACAACACCATATTGTTCAATCTCTTTCTTAATCAAATTAACGACTAGAATTTGCCTAACGAGTGCCATCCAATAAAGGAAAGATTTACCTTTACCAATTCCAAAAAATGGTTGTAAATGTGTTTTATGAGAGTTTAACAATGCGTTTTCCTTTCCAATAATCGTATTTACAACTTCCTTAGCTTTGTATTTTTGTAAAGTGTTTTTTATTACTTCTAATAAAAGTTTTACGTCATCCTTAGCCTCGTGTTTTTTCTTTGGGTTTACCGAATTATCATCCATAGCTGCGCCATCCCCATTTTCAGCATCAAACTCTTCACCGAAATAATGTAATAAATACTTTCTCCTGTTCATAGAAGTTTCTGCATAACCAACAACTTCTTGTAGCAAAGCATGTCCAATTTCTTGTTCCGCCACTGGCTTACTTGCCATGAATTTTTCTAACTTTTCAATGTCCTTGTATGCGTAAAAAGCCAAACAATACCCCTCTCCATCATCACGTCCCGCTCTTCCAGTTTCTTGATAATAACTTTCTAAACTTTTCGGAATATCATGATGAATTACAAAACGAACGTCAGGCTTGTCAATTCCCATACCAAAAGCAATTGTGGCCACTACTACGTCACAATCTTCCATCAAAAACATATCTTGGTGCTTTACCCTGGTTTTTGCATCTAAACCGGCGTGATACGGAACCGCTTTAATTCCATTCACTTGCAAAACCTGGGCTACTTCGTCTACTTTTTTACGACTTAAGCAGTATATAATTCCAGATTTCCCCATCCTTTGCTTTACAAAACGAATTATATCTTTTTGTACATCATTTGTTTTGGGTCTTACCTCATAAAATAAATTAGCTCTATTAAAAGAAGCTTTAAATTTATTTGCATTTGAAATTCCTAACGTTTTTAAAATATCTTCTTGTACTTTTTCTGTTGCTGTTGCAGTTAAGCAGATTATTGGAACATTATCAATCGCTTTAATAATATGCTTTAAATTTCTATATTCAGGTCTAAAATCATGTCCCCATTCAGAAATACAATGCGCCTCATCAATGGCAACGAATGATATTTTTTGTGTTTTTAAGAAAGCAACATATTCTTCTTTTATTAAAGATTCTGGTGCTACATACAAAAGTTTCGTAATTCCATTCGAAATATCATGTTTAACTTGGGCTATCTCAGTTTTATTTAAAGACGAGTTTAAAACATGTGCAACGCCATTATGCTCAGAAATACCTCTAATAGCATCTACTTGATTTTTCATTAAAGCAATTAAAGGAGAAACAACAATTGCTGTTCCCTCAGACATTAGGGCTGGCAATTGATAACAGAGTGATTTCCCCCCCCCTGTTGGCATAATGACAAAAGTATTATTGTTCTCCACAATACTTTTAACCACCTGCTCCTGTAGACCTTTAAATTTATTAAAACCAAAGAATTTTTTAAGAGGACTGTATAAATCCATTTATTTCAATATTCGTTTAACTTAAAAACAATTCACAAACATATTATAATATTTGCTCTAACTATTATTTATACTAAATTTGCTCTTTACTTATACTAAAGATATGACTTTTTTTTATTCTGATAAAATACTGAACTATTGAAAAAGACAAACTCAATTATACAAACGGCCAAAGAAACTATTTTAATAGAAAGTAATGCTATTGCTAATTTAGCGAAATTAATTGATGCTGACTTTGAAGAAGCAGTAAAATTTATTTTAAATTCTAATGGTAGAGTTATAGTAACAGGTATTGGTAAGAGTGCAAACATCGCAACTAAGATTGTTGCAACCTTAAATTCTACTGGTACACCAGCTATATTTATGCATGCAGCAGATGCTATTCATGGAGATTTAGGAAATGTTCAAAAAGAGGATGTCGTTATTTGTATTTCAAAAAGTGGAAATACCCCAGAGATTAAAATATTAGTTCCTTTAATTAAAAATTATGGTAATAAAATAGTCGCAATTACAGGTAATGTTGACTCTTATCTGGGTGAATATGCAGACTTTACATTGAACGCTTATGTAGAAAAGGAAGCTTGCCCCAACAATTTAGCTCCCACGACAAGTACAACCGCACAACTCGTTATTGGTGATGCTTTAGCTGTTTGCTTATTAAATTTAAAAGGTTTTACCAGTAAAGATTTTGCAAAATATCATCCTGGAGGTGCTTTGGGGAAACGTTTGTATTTAAGAGTATCCGATTTAGTCGAAAACAATCAAGTTCCTAAAGTAAATGAAACAGATAGTATCGCGAAAGTTATTTTAGAGATTTCTGAAAAAAGATTAGGAGTTACTGCAGTTATGAACAATGATAAATTAGTGGGTATTATTACAGACGGAGATATTAGAAGAATGCTCTCTACCACAACTGAAATAGCGCTATTTAAGGCAATAGACATCATGGGTAAAAACCCAAAAACAATTTCTAGTGATGCAATGGCAATTGATGCTTTAAACGTAATGGAAAATAACAGTATAACGCAAATGTTAGTGGTTGACAATAAAAACAATTATGTTGGTGTTGTCCATTTACATGACTTAATAAAAGAAGGTATTTTCTAATGGTAAAAGAACAAAAAGAAATGTCCTTTTTAGGTCATTTAGAAGAATTAAGGTGGCATTTAGTAAGAAGCGCATCTGCAATATTTATTTTAGCTATTGTCTTTTTTCTTTTTGCAGAAGAAGTTTATGATAATTTTTTATTAGCACACATAAAACCAGATTTTATTACCTACAACGTTTTTTGTGATTTTTTTAATTTATTTGGTTTAGATAGTGCTTTTTGCAATGTTAGTTTTGAAAATAATAAACTACAAAGTATAAAAGTTACCTCACAACTAATGAACTCTATTTGGTCTTCATTAATCTTGGGTGTTATCTTGTCATTTCCATATCTTTTATGGGAGATTTGGCGATTTGTTTCTCCAGGTTTAACAACAAATGAGATAAAAAGATCTCGAGGTTTTATCTTTTTAGCTTCATTTTTATTTTTTATTGGGGTTCTATTTAGCTTTTATATCATCGCTCCCATTTCGATACATTTTTTATATAATTATCAAATTACAGACGCTATTCAAAATAGTTTTACTTTAGAATCGCACATAGGTCTTGTCACAAATATGTTATTAGGTGTTTCTATTTTATTTGAATTACCCGTTTTAATCTACTTTTTAACAAAAATAGGTCTGGTTACTCCAGATTTTTTGAGAAAGTATAGAAAACATGCATTAGTTGTTGTTTTAATTTTAGCAGCAATTATTACCCCACCAGATATTGCAAGTCAAGTTATAGTAGCAATACCAATCCTTATTTTATATGAAATAAGTATAAAGGTCTCAAGAAGAGTTATCAAAAAACAACAAAAAAATGCACAAAAAGGTTAAAGAATTTAATGACTATCGTCAAAAGATGAACGATAAAATTTTAGATTCTGATAATAAAGTAATTAAAAGAATATTTAACTTAGATACCAACGCTTTTAAAGAGGGGCATTTACCATCAAAAACAAAAGAGTTATTGGGGTTAGTTGCATCAGCTGTTTTAAGATGTGATGATTGTGTACAATACCATTTAGAATCTGCACACAAACTAGGGGTTACCAAAGAAGAAATGATGGAAACAATGTCTATTGCAACTTTAATTGGAGGTACTATTATGATTCCTCATTTAAGAAGAGCAGTTGAATATTGGGAGGCTATTGAAGCTGGATCATAATTTTGTGCATGTTTAAGAATCCTTTAAGGTTCTTAAATCAAAGTATTTATTACATTTACATAAATCAAGAATTACCCAATTACACATCAATAAAAATATGATTTTAAGAGCAGAAAATATTGAAAAAATTTACGGCAGTAGAAAAGTGGTAACTGGTATTTCTTTAGAAGTTAAACAAGGTGAAATTATTGGACTATTAGGTCCAAATGGTGCTGGTAAAACAACTTCTTTCTATATGATTGTGGGAATGATAAAACCAAATTCTGGTAAAATATTCTTAAATGACGAGGAAATAACTGAAGATGCAATGTACAAACGTGCACAAAAGGGAATTGGTTATTTAGCACAAGAGGCATCTGTATTTAGAAAATTATCTGTAGAAGATAATATTATGTCTGTTTTACAATTTACAGGTTTATCAAAAAAAGAACAGAAAATTAAACTAGAATCGCTAATTGAAGAGTTTAATATTGGTCACGTTCGTAAAAACAGAGGAGATTTATTATCAGGTGGAGAGAGACGTAGAACAGAAATTGCTCGTTGTTTAGCTTCTGATCCAAAATTTATTTTATTAGATGAACCTTTTGCAGGGGTAGATCCTATTGCTGTTGAAGATATACAGAGTATTGTTGCGCATTTAAAAGATAAAAATATCGGAATTCTAATTACCGATCATGATGTACAAGCGACTTTAGCTATTACAGATAAAACCTATTTAATGTATCAAGGAAAAATTCTAAAAAGTGGAACTCCCGAAGAATTAGCGTCAGATGAAATGGTTCGTAAAGTTTATTTGGGTAAAGATTTTGAATTGAAAAAGAAAAAAACCTTCAAATAGAAATTATTATTTATTTCATCTTTTACGGTACAATAGAAATAGTGATATCTCTAAGTTGCTATTTTTTACTAAAATTACTAATCACTGATAAAACTACATAAACAATTATTATCAAGGGAATTGATATATACTGTAGGAAAATAATCATCAGTAAAGAGGCAATTAAAAATACATACTTTATTAAATTATTCTTTACTGAATAATCTTTAAATTTTAGAGAAAATAAAGGCAGTTGAGCATTCATCAAATAGGTTAATAATATCGTTATTATAATTAAAAAATAATTATTTGTAATTAGATTAAGTGCAAATTCAATATTTGAATATTCTTGTATTAAAGGCAACGAAATCACAAATAAGCTCATTGCTGGTGTTGGCAGACCAATAAAAGAATCTGATTGTCGCGTATCAATATTAAATGTAGCCAGTCTGTAACAAGCGCCTAAGGTTAAAACAAGGCCAACTAGCGAAATCTCTAAAAATGAATTACCAAAAAAAGAACTAGAAGCATTTATTGTATTTACTTCAATCAATTTTAGCATTATAATACCGGGTACAACGCCACTTGTAACCATATCTGCGAGAGAGTCTAATTGCTTTCCTAATTCGCCTGAGACATTAAATAAACGAGCTGCAAAACCATCAAAAAAATCGAATACAATGCCTAAAATCACAAATAAACCTGCAAAAACAAAATCAGCTTGTACAGCATAGATCGTTGCAATTGTTCCACAAAAAAGATTGCCAAGAGTTATTAAATTAGGAATATGTTTTTTGATTTTCATTTTTCTATTCGATTAAAAAGCTAAAATAAGAAATCAAATGATGGTGGTTTTCATTAATTATATATTTTTTGTCATATTTGTAAGAAAAGAAACTTTATGCCAGTATTTACCTCAGACTTCTCTCCTACTTTACCCTTTAAAAATGGTCATTTTAATACAATGTACAGACCTATTTTTTCAAAGGTTATTTGCAGCTATTTAAGAAAAAGAGTAACTACCTGGGATAACGATTTTATAGATTTGGATTTCTCCTTAATCGGTTCTAAAACCTTAGCAATATTAATTCATGGTTTAGAAGGAAGTTCGGAATCCAAGTACATGGCATCAACATCTAAACATTTAAATAAAAAAGGCTTAGATACTGTTTGCTTTAACCTAAGAGGTTGCTCTGGTGAAGACAATTTATTGTTAGGCACCTATCATAATGGAAAAACAGAAGATGTCGATTTTGTGGTAAAACATCTTTTACAAAATTATGAATACGATAATTTAATCATCATAGGTTTTAGTTTAGGAGGTAATTTAACCTTAAAGTATATTGGTGAACAATCAGAAAATATTTCACCCAAAATAAAAGGAGGTATTGCTGTTTCTGCTCCAATTGATATGGCTTCGGCTGAGATGGAAATGGACAAACTAAAAAACAAACTTTATATAGAGCTATTTTTTAAAACCATGAAAAACAAAATCTTAGAAAAAGCACATAAGTTTCCAGAATATAATTTAGACAAAGACTTATTATTTAAAGCAACTAAGTTTAAACACTTAGAACATCTATACACTGTGCCCGTTTTTGGATTTGAAAGTCCAGAGGATTATTGGGAAAAAGCAAGTTCTAAACCATTTCTATCTAAAATATGTAAACCAACTATACTTATAAATGCTAAAGACGATACATTTTTATCGAAAGAATGTTTTCCCTATGATGAAGCCTATAGTTCTGATTATTTCTTTTTTGAAGCTCCAAATTACGGCGGTCATGTTGGTTTTATGAACTCCTTTAAACCTGAAGAAAATAAATGGTTAGAACAAAGAATTGAAAGATTTATTCGAGAAAATATTCAGATTAGTCTAGCATAAACAATATCTTTAAAAAACTACTGTTATTTTAGTATGTTTTTAGATATTTGTTATTGATAATTTTCGACCTTTGAAACATAAAATTTTATTTTTTTTACTGCTTACTCCGCTATTTATATCTGCACAAGCATTTAGAAGTTATTCTAACGAATTTTTAACTATTGGTGTTGATGCAGCAGGGCTAGCCATGAGTAAAAGTGTTGTTGCAACAACCAATGATGTAAATTCAATTTATTGGAATCCAGCAGGACTCGTTGGTATCGAAGATTACCAAGGTTCATTAATGCACGCATCTTATTTTGCAGGAATTGCCAATTATAATCACGCAAGTTTTGCAATGCCTATAGATAAGCAAAGCGCTCTTGGATTTTCTATTATCCGTTTTGGGGTTGATGATATTCTAAATACGACTGAATTAATTGATAGTGAAGGAAACATCAATTTTAATAATATTAGTCTTTTTTCTTCCGCCGATTATGCTTTTAACATTGCCTACGCTAGAAATTTACTTTTTAAAGATGTCAAATTTGGCGTAAATGCTAAGATTGTTAGAAGAATTATTGGTGATTTTGCTTCTTCCTGGGGTTTTGGTTTTGATGCAGGAATTCAATTTGAACGTAATTCTTGGAAATTTGGATTAATGGTAAGAGATATTACAACAACTTTTAACAGTTGGGCTATCAATAATGATGAATTTAATAAAATTAAAAATGCTATTCCGGGACAAAACCAAGAATTGCCAGAAACAACTGAAATTACAAAACCCAAACTGCAATTAGGTGTTGCCAAATCATGGAGAATAGGACGCCTTTTTAATTTAATTACTGAAGCAAATGCAAATATGCGTTTTACAAGAACCAATGATATTTTCTCCACAGATGCTCTAAGTATAGATCCTGCAATGGGCTTTCAATTAGATTTTGATGAACTGGTATACTTAAGGGCGGGAGTTGGTAATTTTCAATACATTACAGAGTTCGATAACACAAAATCACTTTCTCTACAACCTAATTTTGGACTTGGTTTTAAATACAACGGAATTAAAGTAGACTACGCTTTAACCAATATTGGTAGTGTTGGAAATGCTTTGTATTCTAATATTTTTTCTCTTACAATAGATTATAGTTTTTTTAGACCTTAATTCCTATGATAAAAAAGCACGTTCTTTTACTGTTCATTCTTTCGATATTTTCACATTTAAAAGCACAAGTAAATCTTTCTGTATATGCAGAAGTAAGTATTGTAACCGCAGGCCCTGGTGAAGAGTTATATGAAGCTTTTGGACACTCTGCAATAAGAATTAAAGATCCTGTTTTAAATTTAGATTTAATTTATAATTATGGAATGTTTGATTTTAATCAACCAAATTTCTTATTAAATTTTGCGAAAGGGAATATGATATATAGTTTAGCTCGCTATGATTTTAAATATTTCTTAGCAAATTATAGAAAAGATAAACGATGGGTGAAACAACAGGTTTTAAATTTAACACAACAAGAAAAACAAGCCTTTTTTACATTTTTAGAAAAAAATGCAACGCCAGAAAATAGAAATTATCTCTACAACCCTTACTTTGATAATTGTGCAACAAAATTAAGAGACATAACCAAATCTATTTTAGGGAGTAAACTTGTATTTAATGATAATCACCTTAAAAAAGATTTAACTTTTAGACAATTAACAAATCATGAAATTCATTGGAATTCTTGGGGAACTTTCGGATTAAACTTAATTGCAGGTACAAAACTAGATAAAAAAGCAACTTCTGACGAATATATGTATTTACCAGATTACGTATACAGCTCTTTCAAAAATGCAACTGTCTACATAAAAAATCAGCCCCAACAATTAGTAAAAAGAGAAGACAATCTCATAAAAGCTAAAGAAAAACAACCTAAAAAATCAATCTTTAGTCCATTTTTAATATTTAGTCTACTCGCAATTATCGGTATTTACATTACTGCTAAAGATTACAAAAAAAAGAAAAGAACAAAATGGATCGATTTTATTTTGCTGTTTACAACAGGAGTAATTGGTTGTGTGATACTTTTTCTGTGGTTTTTTTCCACGCATGCTACAGCACCAAATAATTTTAATCTATTGTGGGCATTTGCCCCAAATCTAATAATTTCATTTCTTCTATTAAGAAAGAGAACACCAAAAGAATGGTTGCAAAAATATTTCTTTGTATTGACGATTTTTATGCTTCTGATTCCAGTAATTTGGATAACGAAAATTCAAGCTTTCCCGCTTGCAGTAACTCCTTTATTCATCCTACTTTTTGTTAGATATTACTTTTTATCAAAAAGACTATTGTCCTCTAAAAAGTAGAACAGTTGTAAATGTTTTTATTAAGATTTTAAAATCGATAAAAATATTTCTTTCTTTTATATAATAAAGATCATAACGCAACTTAACCTCTTGCTCTTTAATTGTATTTGCATAAGGATAATTCACTTGTGCCCAACCTGTTAAACCGGGCCTAACAACAGTTCTAATTGCATAAAAAGGAATTTTTTCTTCTAAGTCTTTTACAAATTCAGGTCTCTCTGGTCTTGGCCCAATAAAACTCATTTCTCCTTTTAAAATATTGTAAAACTGAGGTAATTCATCCAACCTAGTGTTTCTTAAAAACTTACCAAAATTGGTAATTCGCTTATCATTTTTCGCTGCCCAAATAGCCTCTTTCGTTTCCGCATTTTTAACCATAGTTCTCAGTTTAAAAATGCTGAATTTTTTTCCATTTTGACCAACTCTTTCTTGGGAATAAAAGAGAGGGCCTCTATTACCTAAAAGATTACCTAAATATAAAATAGGTATTAAAAAGAGTAGCACAATTAGCCCAATTATAGAAATAATAATATTAAAAAATCGCAATCCAAAAAGATAAAATCGATTATTATTATTCTTACTCAAGCTTAAATGTTTGTAGAAATTATTTTGTAAATATTCCCTTGGAACTCTCTCAGTTACTTCCTCGTAAAACGTTTCGTAACTTATAATATTTATACCTCTCTGAAGTAATAATAGAAGTTGTTTGTTCAAACTTTCAACAGCTTCTGGTAATAATCCTTTAAAAGAAACAATTATTTCTGTAGCACTACCCTTTTTTATTAAAGTTAAAATATTTTCTGAGGAAATATCATGAAAATTATCAACTCCCTTTATTTTCTTATCAGATAAATAGCCTTGTAAATTATGAATATTATCCTTATTAATTTCTTTAAGTATACCTTTAATTTTGGTTGATTCTCCAATAAAAAAGATACTTTTAAAATATTTTGGTGAAAAAATAAGCGATGCATACAAAAACCTCCAAATAACAACTGGCAAAGAGAGCATTATAAATAGATATATTATTTGTAATCTATTGTGAGGTAAAACAGGGGAAAGAAAGGGAGTAAAAATATAAAATACTGTAGTAAAAAGAGCAACCAAAGTAACACTTTTAACCACCGTATATCGATTATTAGATATTTTTAAATTGTAAAGCAAAAATATTTCACCAAAAATTAAATAATAAAAAGTAAGTAAGAGTAACCACCTTAAAATGTGTTCGTTTGAAAAATAGAAATATCTAAAATTTAAATAAATTGATGAAAAATAAAGGCTTAAAATAATCAATGAGATATCTATAACTCTCAATAACAATTTTCTTTCCGATATATTATAAATTGATGAAGTTCTTGCCAATTAAAATGATGGTTTTAGGGGGCACTTTAAACTTAAGAAAAAAAATACTTAAAGTTATAAAAAAAAGTGCATCATTATTATTTATTTTATTTTCACCATCAATTCATTGATAACAAAAATTTTAGGCAAAATTCCACAAACATATTATTTTAAATTAGCTTAAATATCACAAATAATAACATTAAATGCTTAAATAGTGAAAGTTATTATAAATTTTTATTATTTAATATTAAAATTTCATTTAAGTAATTTATTTAGGACATTACACAAGGTGTAATAGGTCGCTCTAAAATAAGATAAGTTTTCAATATTTTTATACAGATTCCAGTTCCATTTGAGCATTTCTACTTTATTATTCGACATCGATTTACTTCGGTTTCTATACTGTGCTAAAACCTTAGTTAGACCAAAGGCATACTTTTCTGATTTCAAAATTTTTAACCACAAACCATAATCTTGTCTTTTTCTAATTTCTGGCATAAATATTTTTCCAAAAATATCTCGATTATACATCGCTGTTAAACATCCTATTTCGTTAGAATACAACATTCTTTTATAATCTAATTTATCTTTGCAGTTTATAATTTTGTTGGTCAAATTCCCGTCTTCATTTATAATTTCATACGAAGTATAACTCAATGAATACTCATTCTTCAGCATAAAATATAACTGGCATTCCAATTTTTTAGACAACCATAAATCATCACTATCTAAAAAAGCTATAAAACTACCTTGCGCTAATTCTATTGCCTTATTTCTTGCAATAGCGGCTCCTGAATTATCCAATAATTGATGCAATTGAATTCTAGAATCTTGTTTACAAAAAGCAGAAATTATATCAACACTTTTATCAGTAGAAACGTCATCCACAATAATCATTTCCCAATTTTTATAAGTCTGGTTTAAAACACTCTTAATCGTTTCTGAAATGAAGTTCTCAGAATTATAGCATGGAGTTATTATAGAGACAAGGTTATTCATTTATTTTAGAAATAAAATTTTTTAGTTTTCCTTTCGTGTAGATAAAATTAGTTTGTTGTTTTATCTGAAAATTAATATCTTTTTTGAAATATTTTTCAATCTCAGTAATCAATTTTCTTTCAACCTCCGAGGTTAATTTACTATCTAGCAAAAAAGTCAATATTCCTTTTTTACTTTGAACAACTTGATAGTTTAAAAAAACATTTTCTTGTTTTGATAAGTTCTTAAATATATAGTACAAATATAGACTAGGATATCTATTCTTAAAACCATGAACAGTTGCACCTATGCGCCCTGTAACTTCATCTAAAATCAAATGATTTTTACCACATAAACATTTCTTATCTCTTGGTGCTAAAGAAATATAATCCCCCAATTTATAACGAATTATTGGAAAGGAATGCAATTGTAAATTTGTAACTAGGATTTCATTGTCTATTTCTTCAACCAAAACACCCTCCATATTTAAATGCATGTTTCCTTGTTCGCATTCAAAAGCTATAATACCAGCTTCTGTTGCCCCATATTCACTAATAATTTTAACTCCAAAAGCTTTTTTTATTGCTGAATGATAATGTTCAAAAATTTTTTCCGAAGTACCTTTAATCATATTAATGTGCAAAGGTTTCGGTAATTTCAATTTGTTAATTAAAATTGCTGTTTGGTAAATCATTGATGAATATCCATGGATATATTTCGCTTTCTGAGTTTTTCTAATAAAGCTTTTTAATGCCTTTTCATTGTAACTAAAAATTCTAAACCTATTTTGTAAAACATCTAAAATCTTGTTCTTTTGTTGGTTAACAAAAGAAAAATTAAAACCCCAGAAATATCCATTTCTATCCCAAGGATTTATATTATACCAAGAATACCCTCGTTGTATTGCAGCTCTGTTAAATGAATCTGCTTGTTCTTCTCTAAAAAATTTTAAAGCCTCACCAGATGTACCAGAAGTTGTCGCTAAAAATTTCTTTTTAAAAGTTAAATGAGTATGAATTTGAGGAGCAAATTGTATCAACTCCTTTTTTGATATGATTGGAAAAAGATGAATGTCATCTAATGAATTTACTTTTTGAACATCTATGTTTAAGTCATCAAACTTCTTTTTGTAAAACTCAGAATTATGATAGGCAACTGCTATCAAATCTTTAAACTTTTTTAGCTGATAACTTTCCAAAGCTTCTAAAGACCATTTTTCGGATTCTTTTAAAAAGCCGTATTTATTTTTAAGAGAGGGGTTTCTCAGTCTTTCTCCTAAAGTATAGATAATTTTTCTGATCATCATTTTAGAATTTGAAACCACTTTTCTTTATTCGTATCCCAACTAAAATTTTCCACTTTCTTTCTTGCATTTACTGCTAAGTTAGGATACTTATTATCAAGAATCGAAAGAATAGCATTTGTCATTTCATTCTCATCAGACTTTGTTACGAGTAAACCATCAGAGACATCATCTATTAAAAAAGGCATTCCTCCAACATTTGTAGACACCACAGGTAATCCCAAAGCCATAGCTTCCATGACACTAACCGGAGTATTATCAAAATTTGTTGTATTGATAAAAATATCATAATCTTCAGACTTTTTATGCCAATCTTCTTTTAAAAGGACATTTGTAAATTCTACTGAATTTTCTAATTTTAATTCAGAAACCAAGTTTAAACATTCGTTATAACTGTTATCAACAAAAGGGCCAACCATGCACAATGTAGCTTCAGGATACTTATTTTTGAGCAAAGCTAAAACTTTAATGGCTAAGGTAGGATTGTATATTTGTTTAAAAGCCCTTACCCAGAACAATTTAGGCTCCAGATCTTTTCTTTCTTTAAACTTATAGTTTTGAATCTCTAAAATATTAGGAATGAACATCGTTTTATACCCTTTTGATTCAAAAGATGATTTTAAATAATTTGAGGGAGCAACGTTTTTGCAAGAATTCTTAAAAATTAAATTACTGAATAATTTATTCTTTTCTAGTCTTTCAGGCAAATTACCACCATGTAAAATCGGTATATATTTCAAACTAAAAACTCTTGCTAATTGAGATATAATAATTGCGTAATAAAAATTTATGGTACTAAATGTGTCTATTAAAACATAATCTGTTTTACTCTTGTGTTTAATCAAACTAAGACACATATCTAGCAATCTTAATAGTTTGTTTGTTTTGTCTGATGAAATGGTCACTGAAAAACCCTCAGACCTTAACAAGCTAGATAAAACAACTATAGTAGAATTATACTTTGTTTTTCCAGTAAGATTATTACCAATATATAGTATTTTATTCTGCTTCATCTGGTACAATTCTAATCAAACTTAAGCCATATACAAAAGCAGGAAAGGCAATTCTCATGGCGGAGTGGTTAATTGTTAAAAACCAAAAAATATAAAAGGCACTTAAAAAAGCCCTCTGAAAATTATTACTAAAATACATGTTATGCAAAGGAACTATTAATAATATAAATAACGCTATAATGCCCAATGCACCGTGTTCTTCAATCAACCTCCCTACTTCATTATGTGAAGCAGCTGTAATCTTCTTGCCACTTTCTTCTCTTTTAAATTTGCCATTCCCAACTCCAATACCAAAAATTGGGGACTCATAAAAACCCTCTAATTGTGTACTTATAATTTTACCCCTTCCTGCAGAAATATCTTTCTTTTTAACTCCTGCAGCGTTCTGTCCTGCATATCTGTTGGCAATCATTCCTCCCGTAATGTTAGAGGTGTATAACCAAATCCCTAAAAATAGTACAAATGAAATAAATACATATTTAGAAATTTTAACAAGCGTTACCTTTTGAAATGAAAACATAAAAATTGCAAAAAACAAAAAAGCAGTCCCAGCAGTGATCATACCTCCTCTCGAAAAAGTTAATAAACCTCTATAAATAAAGTAGGCTAAAAAAAGTCCATCTAAAAATAAATACACCGATAATTGTACTCTAATAAATAAAAAAGCACCTAAAATAAATGCCCCAAAGCCAATCATAGTAGCTACTTGATTTGGCCCAAAACCTCCCGAAGTTTTAAAATTAGACAGCGTACCAAAAACCATTTCTTCTAAGTCAGGGGTTCTAAAATAAACATAACTTATCATAGAAAATATGGGTAATAAGCACATAAAAAGAAATTCTTTTAATTGTGTTAATGTTATGGTTCTGTGAAAACAATAAATAGCAAAAATGGCTAAAGATATTGGGCCACTTAAGTTAAATAAGATGGCCTTTCGAATGGACGCACCAGGTGGAGCTTCAGAAAATACAATACCAATGAGTAAAAGTAATATTACTATTAAATATGCTACGTTTCGTTTATGATTTACAGGACCTAAAAAGAGACCTAATAAAGCAAATAAAATCAACCCATATTTTCCTGTTTCGTAGAGTAAAGTACCTCCAGACATTCTTATAAAAACCTCTGATCCTGCCAAATAACTGGCTAAATATAATGCTTCTTCGTTTTTGTTTTTAGTCTTATAAATAACGACTATCGATATTGCTAAAATTAAAAAACTATAAATTTTTGCAATAGGCAAAAAGGTGACTATAAAACCCAAGGAAAGATGTATACCAATAAATAAAAACTTATTATCTAAAATTTTATCTATCATGAGTTCTGATAAAAACTTTTAATATTAAAAATAAAACTTTCTTTCGAAAAATTTGAAATTACATTCGTATGCAATGAAGTAGAAATTTCATTTCTTAAAAAATCATCTTCAATAATTTCTATTAACGCTTTGGCAAAAATATCACTTCTATGAGGAACTACAATCGCTTTATCATGTTTGACTACCTTTTTACACTCGCCTACATCAGTTGCTAAAACGGGTAAACCTGCTAAACCGTATTCTAGCAAAGATATTGGTAAGCCTTCATTTTCTGAAGATAAAACACCAATAGAAGCTTGCGCTAAAATATTTTTAATATCTGAACACATATCATACATAAAAACATTTTCTTGTAAATTATTTTTACTTATATATTTTTTTATTTTATCTGAATAATCGTTATTGTAATCCTTACCTATTAAATGTAAAGTCCAATCTGGAAACTTATTTTTCACTATTTTAAATGCCTTTAATAAGTTTAAATGATCTTTTTCTGGTCTTAAAGCAGCTAAACAAACAATTTTTTTACTAGTTACACCATGCAAATTTGTTGTACTCTGATTTTCAGTAAATAAAGGGAAATTATTTATTTTTAGAACATTCTTATTGCTTAGTCTATTTTTCGACCATAATTCTAACCCTTCGTTTACGCAAACAATTCCACTTGTTAGCTTACTTAGCATTTTAATTATAATGTACTTTGTACCACTCAAATTAACATTTGCTCCCGTATGATTGTGCCAAAATAGTTTAACTTTTGGATATATCATTTTTAACAAACAAGCAAAAAACAGAGACGTAGAATGGGCGTGAACAATTTGAACATGATTTGCCTTTATATATTTTTTAAGCTTAATTAGTGCTTTAAGATCTAAGGTAGATTTTTTATTTAAATGAATATACCCTACTCCTTTTTCTAATTTCTTCTTTAAAACTCCTTCTTGCCTTGTGGTACAAAAATGAGACGAAATATTGTCATCTAAAAAAACATTAGCCATATTAACAGCTAATACCTCTGTTCCGCCAACATTTAACGAATCAGTAATTTGTAATACTTTTAATTTTTTCAATGATTCATTAATTTACCTATTTCAGACTCAAATTTATCTAATGTATATTTTTGAGACCATTTTTGAGCTAAAAAAACTTTTTCTTGATAAATATTTTCATTTTCTAAGTATTGCTTAATTATTGCTACCAAGTCCTCAACTAGCACATCTGGTGATACAACAGTACCTCTCTTGCCATAAGCTAACATATATGCAACGCAAGAAACATTCGTTGATATCGGTAAACATTTCCAAAACATAGCCTCAGCAACAACCTTAGGCCACCCCTCTGATTTAGAAATAAAAATAAGAAAATGAGCTTCTATAAATGCCTTTTTCACGGTTTCTTTCGGCTTATTTCCATGTAAAAATATATTATTTTCTAATTTATTCTCAATAACATATTCCTTGACTTCATTAAATTTTTCTCCCTCACCATACATATCTAATTGAACGTCTCGGTTTTTAGAAAGCAATCGCTCAATTGTTTTTACGCTTAGCAAGGGTTGTTTTCCTAAAGAAAAAGTTCCTACAAATATAAACCGAATTACATTAGAGAAATTCTTCTCTGGTATTTCAATAATCTCCTCTTTTTTATAGGATGCTGTAAAAAAAGGAAGAATATTTTTAGTTTGATGCTCCCATTCACCATATACTAAAACTTTGCAGTTTTTTGTTAAAAATGTATTTGATAAAATCCACTTTTGTAGACGATAACTTAAAGGTTGATTGCTTTTAGGATCCCAATTTCCGGCATATTTTACCGTTTTACGGGTAAAAGGGAAAAACACTTGCACGAAACACGCCAATAAACCAATACTTCCAGGGCTTCTTAAATGAATGTGATCTGCCGTAAACATATTGATATAAAGTTTAAAAAGAATAAAAGGTAAAACAAAAATACTTTTTAGAATATCAAAAAAAGAAACTAAAGAAACGGAAGGTATAGATGATACTCTTAAATCTTCATTGAATGTATCTAATAAAAGTTCTTTTTTATATTTAGTTGGTGAAACAATTACAACATCATCAAAATGTTTTATCCATAATTTCATTTCATTTACATAAGGAGCATATGCAAATAATTTATTATCTTTTTTTAAAGTTGGTGCATCAGAAATAATTAAAAACCTCATTAAATGTATCCTTTTGAACCTAATTGGTTAATTACTTTTGCCGGCACTCCTATAACTGTAGCACTATCATTTATAGAGTTTGTAACTAAAGAATTTGCCGCTATCAGGCAATTGTTACCTATTATAATTTTACCTGCTAAAACTGCATTTGCGCCAATATAAATATTATTACCTAAAATAGGAACACCTCTTTTATCTCCTCTACCGCTCACTCCAATAGTTACTCCTTGAGAAATGTTACAATTATTACCAATTATTACATTAGCATTTATGATTATACCTCCAAAATGGCCAATATAAAAAGAATGACCAATTGAACAGGAATGTGGAATTGAAATACCTGATATAAGTTCAATCCATTTTTGAAAAATAATAGAAAATAATAAAAGTGGCTTTTTTATTATGCTTGGTAATTTACTTTTAAATATTGAGTTTGACACTCTGTAAACAAGAAGTGCCCAAAGACCTTGCGTTGTAAAAAATAAAACTAAAGTAGATTTACCACTATAATTTTTATACTTTTTTATATCTGTTAAAAATAAACTCATGATAATATTGATTTATAAAAATTAATATTATCTGCTACTATTTTATTTGTGTCAAACATTCTATAAATATGTTCTCTACTTTTTTTACTAATATCTCCTCTCAGCTGTCTGTCTGATAATAAAACTGATATTTTTTCAAAAATGTCCTCAATGGAATTAGAATTAAAAAAAATAACTGAATTGCTATTCGCAACTATCTCCTTAAAAGGTTTAATATCACTTGTCGCAACCGCTTTACCCATTGCCATCGCTTCAATTATGGTTAATCCAAAAGATTCTACTATTGAAGGAAAAACACATATTTGTGAGGATTCTATAATTTTAGGAAGTGCTTGATAAGGCATATTACCTAAAAAATTGATGTTTCCCTTAATATCATCATCAATAATGGTCTTTAGATATTTGATATAAGATTCTCCCTCTTTCGAAAACCAATCTCTACCAACAATATCTAGAGTAACTCCTGGGTGCTGTTTTTTTATAAGAGGTAATGCCAATATTAGCTTATCTATTCCTTTTTTTTCACAAACAGTGCCTATAAAAACTAATTTAAAAGGTTTTTCTTTCTCAAAACTACTTTCGTAAAAACTTTCTAAATTAATGCTATTATATATCGTTTTAAAACTAAAGTTCGATTTTAAATACTTCTTTGTTTGATTCCCAACAAAATCACTTACCGCAATATAGTAATCAGCTTTTTTAAATGATCTTTTTTCTTGAAAACCTCTCCATAAAGCAGGTTTTAAGCCTTGTTCAATTGCAAAAAAATGATGTCCTCCATGTAACCGTATTAACTTTTTGTAGGGTGTTTTATTGGGAAAAAATGCAAAATTCAATTCACTTCCTTCAACAATATCTAATGGGTTATGTAAATGAATCTCTTTTAATTTCTTTTGAATTTTTCTGTTATGGTGGTAAAACTTACCGAATTTCCAATTGGACTTTCCTAACCTATAAATAGATATATTCTTATCTACAGTATTTTCGTCAAACAAACTATTATTAATGCCTACTATAGAAACCGTAACTCCTTTTGAAACTAATTTTTCTGCTAAAAACTTAACAAAAGTTCCAATGCCACCGTGAGATCCCCCTTGTTTCGGATATTCATTTGTTAAGAAACAGATATGCATTCTAGAATTTTTTCAATTAACTTATTTGAATTCTCACCAATAGGATGTAATACAATTCTTTTTAACCATTCCTTTCTTTCTTTCCCTACTTTTTCAGGAATAGTCAGTGCTTCTATAATTTTACTAGAAATTTCATTCTTTGCATTAATCCAACCTACAGCCTCTAAATTATCCATGCTTCTAAAGTGTTCAAAATTAAATACATCTTTTACTTTAAATTTAGATTTATCCACAGGGTCATAATTTAAATACAAACAAGGTTTGTCTAAAATAGCAAAGTCATGAGCCATTGTACTTCCCAAGTTAATAACTAAATCTGAGTGTTTTACAGTATTTACTAATAATTTATTATCATTTGTAGTTGGATAAATAGTACTGAAAGAATCAGCAACTTCCTTTCCAGTCTTCCAATCCGGATCTATTGAAAAAACAAATTCTTTATATTTACTTAATGTAGTATCAAATCGATCAGACAGGTCTACTGGGCATCGTCTAAAAAGAATTTGAGGTCTACTATTTTCGTCTAATTTAACTAATTCTTCACAGATATCATTTAAATAAACAGCATCATAAGGAGAAGATAAATCATTTCCTGAAAAACAAATTATTTTTTTATTTTCATCCAGACCATATGTATCCAAAAATATTTTTCTTTCTTCATATAGGTTATCATCACCATAAAACTCAAATTGTGGAGTTCCTGTAATTTGTATTTGTGATGATAGAATTTCTGGATATAATTGTATTAATTGATTTTTCATCAATTCAGACCAAACATAATAATAATCGTATCTGGAAATTAATCTTGCTTTTGGAACGTTATCCCAAGAAAAAATAACCGTTGCTGTTATTATCTGTAACTTTTTTGCTACACTTACTATTGGTGATGTTAATGGAGACCTTTGGTGTAAGTTTAAAATAAAATCTGGTTTAAAATCCAGCAATGTGTTTTTTATAAGCTCTATAGTACTACTCTTTGAAAGCTCTTTCTCGAATAAATAATCACCTTTTTTTATCAATGAGTAGGATTTTGATAAAATAAAACCTAAAAATTCAGCTAAAAAATATAATATTCTCTTTTTAAGTCCTCTTTTACTTGGATTCCAAAATTTTAAGATTGTACTATTATTTAATTTTTTTTCGTTTCTTAAAAGTCGAGTATAAGCCAATGTTTCTCTTAATAGGCGAGCCTTAAGGTTTTCTATAAAATCCGGAATTACCTCAAAATTGTCTATTTCGGGCTTGCTCTTTTTTATCTCTTGTATCGCAGATTCTGATAGTTTGTGGTAAATTAAAACGTCATTTCCTGCATGTATCAAGTTACTAGTAAAATTTGAATACAAGTAATTACGAACACCAACACCATCTGGAACAAGTAGTATAATTTTCATTTTATTGCCTTAAATCTTTTATGGTATCTATATCTAAACTACTTTCAATAGACATTTCAAAATGTAATGTTTTATTTGTTAAAAGAGTATTTTTCTTTACAAACTCCTCCACTTCAACTATATAAATGGCTCCATTTGCTCTATACGTTTTAGGCAAATTTTGTCTCGGGTAGAAAGGGTATTCATTATTTATGATTCCTTGTAAATAACCTTTTTCATCGAGTTTAAATGTTTTATATGGATGATGCTCTAATTCGCAAACACTTATTAATGAAGTTGCTTGAGAATTTAAAAGTTTCTCAAAAGCTAGATTTATATCTTCAGCTGTTCTTAAAGGTGATGTAGGTTGTAAAAGAATTAAATAATCATATTTTATTCCCTTTAAACTTTCTAAAACATGCGTTAAAACTGGTGCTGTTTTAGAGCTATCCTGCGCCAATTCTATAGGTCTTTTTATTGCTATGACCTCTTCATTTAATTGAGCTACATTTAAAATTTCATCATCATCAGAAGACACAACAACATCTGTAATATATTTTGATTTTAAAGCAGCATCAATAGACCATTGCATTAATGGTTTTCCTGAAAAATTAACCAAATTTTTTCTAGGAATTTTTTTAGAACCTCCCCTTGCGGGTATAATTGCAACAACTTTCATTTATAAATCTTGAAATTGTTTTTGACAGTTAACTTTCCAAATTGAATCTGATTCTAACAAATGTAAGAAAAGCGCATTACTATTTCCTTCTCCAAACTCAGTTACATCAATAATTTCTTGTTTTTTAGATGAAATGTTATGTATTGCTGATAAAATTTCAGCAGAATTATAAGCTACATTTTTAATAGAATTTGCTTGCCCTCTGTTATGTTGCCTAGTTCCTATATCTATTGTAGGTATTTTATAATACGGTGCTTCTCGAACACCAGCACTAGAGTTTCCTATGATAAATTTAGTTTCTTTTAATAATCTTAAAAAATACTCAAACCGCAAAGATGGATAGATTTTAAATCTAGTGTTATTTTTTAAACGTTTATATTCTTCAAGAATTTCTTCTGTACCTAAGTCGTTGTTAGGGTAAATAACCACATAATTCTCACCTGATTTTAATAAAGCACCTACTAAAGCCTTAACGCTCTCTTTTATGTTTTTATAGTCTGTAGTTACAGGGTGAAACATAACAATAGCATACTCTTTAAAAGGAATTTCGTAATACTCTTTTACTGTTTTTAAACTTGGTAAACTAGAAGGATTCATTAAATCTAAATCCGGAGACCCAATTACATAAATAGAACTTTCTAATTCTCCCATTTGAATTAACCTTCCTTTCGCTTCCTCATTAGAAACTAAATGTAGATGCGATAGTTTACTTACAGAATGACGAATTAACTCGTCGATAGTTCCAGAAATTTCACCACCTTCAATGTGTGAGACTAAAATATTATTTAAACTCCCTACAATTGCTCCTGCCAAAGCTTCTACTCTATCTCCATGAACTACAATTAAGTCTGGTTTTTGAGTTGCAATATATTCTGAAAAACCTGTTATTGTTTTTGCCAAAGTTCTGTCCATAAATTCAGCACCAGCATGATTTTTAAAAGTATAAATATTCTGAAAACCACTTTTATAAATCTCATTCACAGTAAACCCGTATTTTTCATCTAGATGCATACCTGTAGCAAATATTTGAACATCAAAAATAGCGTTCTCTTGTGTAATTTTTATCAAGGACTTTAATTTCCCAAAATCAGCACGAGTTCCTGTAAGAAAAACTATTTTTTTTCTCAAAATCTTTTTGGTTTATTAAAAATAAATTTAATCATGAAAAAAAATTTTTTAATCGTATAGTAAAAGTCTACAATACTTCTTTTAATAATTGATAACATCGAAAATATAAAGTTTTTTAAAAGAATAGTCTTTTTAAAATCTATGTGCCATAATTGATAACCTCCAATAACTTCATTTTTAAACCTAAAAAACTTTTGTTCTGCTGTTCTTTTAATATCATATGCAAAAATAGAAGGTGAAAAATCTATTTCATAACCCAAACCCAAAACTCTCTTGCTCCATTCTTTATCTTCAAAAGTTTGCACATCTGCCTTAAAATTATGCTTTTCCCAAACTATTTTATTAAAAGCAGAACAACAAAAAATTAAACCTGATTTATTGGGATCTACTTTAGAAGATATATTATTAATATAATTTTTATAGTCATTAGAATTATGTAAACATCTTAGTCCCGCCAAATTCGAATTTTGTTGAAATTTCAACTTTATCTGTAAAAAAAAATCATGGCTAACGGGATATGCATGCGCACTGAATAATACAACAATATTATTAGATGATGATTCTGCTGCCAAATTTGCACTACCTCCATAACTGAAGTTTTTGATGGGTACTAATTTAACTTTATATTTCGATATTACATCCAAACTACTATCCGTTGATTTATTATCAATGACGATAATTTCATCTATATCCTCACTATACCTATCTTTTAAATTCTTTAAAAGAAAAGCTAAAGCACCTGCCTGATTTTTATTTCGGATAACTACAGAAATCTTATAATTCATAATCTTTTCTTTCCAAATGAATATCAAAATCAATATCTCTAATTGCTACTTTACCCAAAATGGAATTAAATTTTTCCGCTGAAATTTCTCCTGTCCCAGGTCTTTTAACCCATAAGTTCTCTTTGGTAAAGATTTCTCCTGTTCTAATTGCCTTAATTGTAACTACCGTTGCAAATGCAAAATCTATCGTAACCTGTTCTTCTTTTGCAGGTTCTTTAGTTCCTCCACGCATTTGCCAAATTAAATTACTTCCTTCAATCAACTCTTTACAGTCATTTTCATCCATAGAACAAACAATATCCGGACCTGTTCTTTGTTTATGGTCAGTAAAATGACGTTCTAAAATGGATGCCCCTAAAGCAACAGCGCCGAGACAAGCATGATTTGTTAACGTATGATCTGATAAACCAAAAACATTTTTAGGAAATGCTTCTGATAATTCTTGCATTGCTCCAAACCGAACCAAATGTGCAGGAGTTGGATATAAATTGGTTGTATGTAACAATGCTAATGGCACATTTGCTTTCTCAAAAATGGCAACAGCTGCAGCAACACTTTTAATCGTGTTCATACCAGTACTCAAAATCACTGGTTTACCAAAAGTTGCAATATGTTCTAACAATGGATAATTATTACATTCTCCTGAACCTATCTTATAAGCTGCAACATTCATTTTCTCTAACCTTTCTGAAGCTGCCCTAGAAAATGGTGTAGAAATAAAAATCATTCCCTTACTTTCTACATAATTTTTTAAAGCAATTTCGTCTTCCTCATTTAAAGCACAACGTTTCATGATTTCATAAATAGAAACATCTGCATTTCCTGGAATCACTTTTTTAGCAGCACCACTCATCTCATCATCTACAATATGAGTTTGATGTTTTACACATTCTGCTCCTGCCAGATATGCAGCATCTACCATTTTCTTGGCAACTTGTAATGAGCCTTCATGATTGATACCTATCTCTGCTATAACAAATGGGGAGTAATCTGTGCCTACTTTTCTTCCTTGTATTTCTATATATGGATTCATTATATTTCTAAATAATTGTAAATTTTCGATATATTTTAGTGATAGTCTCTTTTATCTTAAATGGAAAATATGTTTTTGAAAATTTATTATTAATATTCGTAATATTAACAAATTTCACTTCACTAAAATTATAATATTCTACCCATTTAGGAATGGTGTTACCTAAATGATAAACAAAACTTTTTACTGTAGATAGTCTGTAGTAACCTAATTTATCTATAGGATGATCTAAATGAAATGATTCTGCACCATCTTCGAAAACATATACTGGTCTTTCAACTTTTATTTTATCTAAAACATCTTTCCTGTAAGTTGCTATAAAATGACCTGCTCCAACACAGACCTGTTTTTCATTCTTCTCCAAAAATAATTGATTCTTATACCAATTATTTTTTTTTATTAAAATTTTACTATTTATACTTTTTTCAAATAATTGTAAATCTTTATCTTGTATTATTTTACCCTTTTTTATTTTAAATATTTTATTAAAAAAAAGAGAACTGTTAGCATAAAATGCTAATTGAGGCATTGGTAAAGGGGTTACAACGCCTGCTCTATCAAAATTATTAAAAACTTCAATTGTATTTTCTAACCAACCTGAATAATAAAAAACATCTGCATCCGCAATTGTTATTAGTCGTTCATAACTAGCTTTTACTTCTGATAAAATTGTATAAACTTTTCCATAATTTAATGACAACTTTACATGCTTATCTATTTTATTTTCATTAATTAAATCATCAATAAAATCAGTAACTTCTTTTTTACAATCATTATTTATAATAGTAATGTTTGTATCATTATGCTGAATAGTCTGAATTAAAGAATTGATTGAAATTTTGAATACAGAAAATAAGTTATCAAAATATTTTTCATTAGAGTTTGGTATATACACAGGTATAATTACCCTATGCTTTTTGTATGATATTTTTGTTTTCTTTATTTTCTCCGGGTTTATACCTATGCGCATATTTATGCTATTTTTTTTTACGAAATAAAAGAATAATTTGAGAAAACTTTCTGCCGTAATTCTATAACTCTTTTGTTTAATTTCGCTTAATTTTATCTCTAATATTTATCAAGTTGATTTTCTAGGACTCTTAATAAAATATCGGACATTATTTTAAAATAAATTTTATCTCTTTGATTTTTTTTTGAGGAAATATATACAATTCTAAAAACGTGACCTGTATTTTACTCTGTGGAAATAGTTTGTTATAATTTTCTACACTCTTTCTTAATAACTTTCTAGCTATTCTGTATAATGTGAAAGGGTTTTTAACTCCCATATTAACAAAGTTATCATATATTTTTTGTTCAATACCAATGTATTTTAAATTTTGAAGAGAAAGTCTACTGATATCCTTGTATTCCCTATAAAAAGCCAATGGTTCATTTATATATTTTACTTTATGTCGATAAAACATTCTTTGATAAAAATCAATATCTTCACCAACCTTAATTGTTTCATCAAATAACAAATCATCCGTAAAAACACTTTTTCTTATTAAAGGTGTTGGTGATTTTACCACCCAAACACATAGGGCGTTCCAAAATACATAACCAGATCTTTTATGTGCTTTATGATTTGAGGCTCCAATAATTATTCCTTTTTCAGCACTATTTTCGTCAACTATAGTTGCACTAGAATGTACACAATCTATTTCTTTTTGCGCTTCTAATATTGTAAATTGTTTTTCTAATTTATCTTCTCGCCAATAATCATCATCATCTAAAAAAGCGATATATCTACCTTTAGCATTTTTTACACCGAAGTTTCTTTCTGAAAACGATCCTCCATTTTTTTTATAGATAAAAACAATTTTCATATTTATTGCAAATTGCTTCTGCATAATTAATTTTAGAACCATTATCTATTACTAAAATCTCAAAATTTTTATAGGTTTGATTTACAACAGACAATATTCTTTCCTCTAAATAAATTTCTCTATTACAAATATTAATTATTATTAATCATTTTATTTTAAAACTATAATTTGCTACTTACTAAAGATATATCTTATTTTATATTACTTAAATCCTCTAACCATTTAGTCAAAACTAAAAGTTCTTTTTCTACAACAATGTTTTCTTCTAACAATGCTTCATATGCGCTGTAAAGATTTTCTTCTATTGATTTATCTTTAGAAATGTTTTTAGTCACTATTTCTACAACTTTTTCGCAATTTTCAAACATAGGAATTTCTGAAATAAAATCGCTCATATAATCATGAGGATTTCTTTTCTGAACTACTGTAGCGTTAGTAAAACCTAATTGATATCCATACAACCACATTATTGGTTGAGCAACAAGCCCTCTCAAAATATCTGTAAATCTAAAAGTTACATAAGTGGGTAAATATAATAAAGGGAATAATTCTTTTTTTATAATAGTATTCTGTGTATTAAACGGACTTATTGTATTTTTACCTAAAACAATAGGTGCTCTATCAATGAAATAACAAGGTTCATCATTTGTTAACCTATAAATAGCATCTACATCTGGATCTTCATCTGCTAGACCTTGCCAAACACCAACAAGACATTGTTTTTCTTCTAAATTTTTTTCTAACTTAAAATCTGTGTTAATTAATTTTAAAGGTAAGCCTCTAGCCCAAATTTTAAGATCCGTGTAAAGTTGATATATATTTACAAAGCCCTTATTTTCTTTTATAACTTCGTATTCTCCCTCAAAACTGGGGAAACTCCAATCTAATTTTGGTATGTTATCATCATCTGTATCCACAATAATTTCCGCTCCATCTTGAATTGCTTTTAAATAACCTATCATTTTTCTGCAATAGTGATTAAATGGTAAAATTTTTGTTAATTCAAAATTTAAACCTAACTGATCTTCACTCGAAAAATAATCTACATTTTCACAAAACCAATTTGCAGGAGACTTTTTATCCCCTATAACAATTAGTTTATAATCTTTCATTTTAGAAAATAAAAGCACACCTTCAGTCGGTTTGTTAATTGATGTAATTACTATATGATTATTTTTTACTTCCATTTTGATAATTTTATTGGATGAATATATAAATGATTTTCAGGAAAATCTTTTTGTAAAGTGTTTAAATTATAATTATACTCATCTAATATTTGATAATCTTCTTTACTCCATAAAGCTTTTCCTTGTAAATCTAGATCTTTCTCAGTAACAATTTTAGTCGCTGATAGAACCATTGCTGTTGGAATAGCTAGTTCTACAAACATATTTGTTGCTGCAAACACACCTGAGTATAAACAAAAATCTTTAATAGTATTTGAACTTACTACAAATATATCAGAATAACTTCCAACGATTGGATAAGAAAGATCATACTTTTTATTTAAACTTTTTTTATAATGATACCCTATAAATCCTTTTAGTGCTTTAAAATTGTATTTTAGAATTGGTTTATTAAATAATTGTTCAAATTTTAAAGGCCCTATTTCTAAATTAAATTTTTCAAATAATAAAATAGCTTGCTCATAAGTAGGAACCATACTCTTAACTTCAATACCATCTATGAATAAATTATAACCTAAAGCATCCTTAGTATAAGTCCATAAAAAATCTAATTTATGTAAAGACATAAAACCTGGTATAAATGAAGTATACTCATCTAATTTTAAATACTCTGTATAATTATTTTCATTTATCTTTGGATTTAGTAATAAATCATCTCCAATAAAAAAATAATGTACATATTCCTCTTTAAAAAATGAATTTAGTCCCTGACTAACATATCCTTGAAAGTAATAGGAGTTTTCATAAACTGAAATTACATTCTTTTTAGTACCTTTATAAAAAGGTACTAAATGAAAAATATTATTAAATCTATGGCCATATAACTTCTCTAAAACTTCTATATTTTTGTTATACTGATGATTGTAAATTATTATTAAAGCAACTTTACTCATGTTATTTTATTTAAAGTAATACCTAGGGGTAAATAAAAATAAAAATAAATTAAATTTTTTAATACTGTTTTTACTAATTATCGATTTAGCTAATTTATATTTAATTCTTAAAGTAGTTATAAATGATTTTACTCCCATCTTCTTAAAATTTAACAACATTTTTTTTTCTATACCAATATATTTTTCTTTTTGAAGAGAAAGTCTTTTCGCATCTGAATATTCTCTATAGTATGCTAAAGGTTCATTTATATATTTTACTTTATGACGATAGAACATTCTTTGATAAAAGTCAATATCTTCACCAACCATAATTGTTTCATCAAATAACAAATCATCAGTAAAAACACTTTTTCTTATTAAAGGAGTTGGTGATTTTACGACCCAAACACATAGGGCGTTCCAAAATACATATCCTGACCTTTTATGTGCTTTATGATTTGAAGCTCCAATTACCTTACCATTTTCTATACTATTTTTATCTACAACATTTGCACTACTATGCACACAGTCTATATCTTTATTGTTTTTTAAAACTGCTACTTGTTTTTCTAACTTATCAGACCTCCAATAATCATCATCATCTAAAAAAGCAATATAATCTCCTTTAGAGTGTTTAATTCCAAAATTGCGTGCGGATGATAACCCCCCATTTTGTTTATACAAATAAGTACATTTATCATACTTAGAACAAATTAATTCTGCGTAATTTTCGCGAGAACCATCATCAATAATTAAGATTTCAAAACACTTGTAAGTCTGATTTATAACACTTACTATAGCCTCTTCTAAATATTTTTCTCTATTGTAAGTTGGTATTACCACACTTACAAGCTTATTTGTTGTATTTGCAGTCATAAAAACATTCTTTTTAAAGTTCGAAAAGGAAATAAAATAATCTTACCAATTTTAAAATCTATTGAAGTTTTATATTTAATTTCATTTCTTTTATTTCTCGCGGCAAGCTCTGATAAAAAATCTACCACATCTGTAAAGTGATTTGCATAAATATCGCAATGTTTTTTATAAATATAAGCTAAGTTCTTTTCACGATGATTTTTCTTAGATTCTTTTGACATAGAAATTGATTTTTGCCTATAGTTAAATAAAAACTCTTCAATCATATGAACATAATCACCTTGCTTTGTCATAGAAATCCAAAACTCCCAGTCTTCAAATCCGTTTATCATTTTTTCATCATAACCGCCAATTTTTTTCCAACTAGATTTTCTAATTAAGGCAAAAGAGGTGCTGTTGTTGTCGAATAAAAAATCACTTAATCCTCCTCCTTTTGGTAAATGTTTACTTATCAATTTATAATTTCCTTCAAAAATATTACAATAAGATGAAACGGCTGATACATTTTCTTTTTCATCTAAAATTTTAACGGCTTTTTCTAGAAAAGAAGTATCTAAAGTATCATCAGAATCTATTGTTAAAACATATATTCCAAGAGCTTTTTTAAAACCATTATTTCTAGCGTTACTTAAGCCTCTATTTTTTTGTTCGAGAATTGAAACATTTGGATGATTTATTTTTTTTAAAACATCTTTTGTTTCTTTATTAGACCCATCATCTACAATTATAACATCAAAATCTTGAAATGACTGATTTAAAACAGCATCTAAAGTTTCTTCTATATAATCTTTATCATTATAGCAAGGTATAACTACTGATACTTTAGGTGTTTTAGATTTCATTTAAATTTATTATTTCTTTTAAAATTGAATTATAAAAATATATTGATAGAATTTTAATTTATTTTAAGACCAGGACCCAAAAGGCGTTCTTTATAACTAGATTGAAACTTTTGTATACTAAAATTTTCTTGAGCGTAATTATAAACATTCTTTGATAATATTGGATAATCTAATGTTATAATTATTGATTGAATAACTCTTATGAAATTAGATATAATTTCCTCTTCTTTCTGATTATTATCAATTAAAAACCCATTATCAGAATCAACGATATGTTCACTAATCCCTCCAATATTTGTACAAATTGGTACTACACCAAAACTCATTGCTTCCATTAAAACAATAGGAAAACCTTCCCTATATGAAGTTATTAAAATAAAATGAAACTTTTTATATAATTCCTCCAAATCTTTAGTGTTTTTAACTTCACCTATATTGATTACACCATTGTCATTTATTTTTTCTCTATGAATCACATCATCTGTGCCAACAAAATAAAATTCAAAGTTCGAATTTTCTTGAAGTATCCTTCTTGCTATTTTTAAAAACAGTTCTGGTCTTTTTTCTTTAGACCATCTGCCAACATAACAAATTTTTATTTTTTCATATTCTTTTATTGGCATTTCTATTTTTTTTAAAGAAATACCATTCTGTATAATTTTTATTCTATCTAAATAAATATCTAAATTATTTTTATGGTAAAGTTTCTTAAAATCTGAGTATGTTCTATTGTTTATCACAATTCTTTCAGTCAAATATGAAACATATGGTATACTAAAAATTTCTAATCCAGAATCTGGATAAGAAAAAGCATGTATTAAATCAATTTTTTTAATATTACTATTAATATTGGGAATTAAAGTATAAAAGAAAGAACTATTACTTGAAAATAGCGTATTGACATGAATACTATTATTAATCATTTTTGATAAACTCTCTAAAAATATTTTTTTGGTAAATCTACTTCTGTTTAAAAGCTCAAATACTTCATAATAGTGACTATTTTGAATGAATTTTTTTTTGTTACTATCTGAAGATGATTTTCCTTGAAAAAATATATATGTATTATTATTTTTGAAACAATTAACAATGTCAATATGCACTTTTTCTGCACCTCCTATATGATAAAAAGGAAAAAAAAATAAAATTTCTGCTTTTTTAATTTTTTTACTTTCTGTAAAAAAAAATATAAATAAATTAAAAAGAGAATTAATTTTTGCGGGTAATAACTTAAACCATTTAATTGAAAATAATTTTATCATTTATCTGTTTCTTTCATTTGGTATTTCATTTCCATATTAAAAAAATATTTTTTTTTGTAGTTATAATTTATTTCATTAACAAAATAATAACTTTATGTAGACCATATTTTTTTAACCTTTTAAATTTATATAAAATATTTTCAGCTAAAACAAACCTATTATACTTTCCTGGGGTTATATATTTTTTTTTAAATAATAGTTCAACAATCCCGATATTCACTTCTTTATAGAATTCTATATTATTTATTATGTATTTATTGAAAATAGAAAGATATCCCTTAACAATAGATTTTCTTATTAATTTGACTTTTGCTCTATTACTTTCTTTTTCTAATAAATTAATATTATAAATGTCTATTAATTTTACGAAAGCATGAACTGATTTATTATTGTAATTTAAATTTTTATGTTTTTTCTGATAATTTTCATCATTTCTATAATAATAATCAACATTATCAAAAACTCTAAATTTAGTGGAGTGATTTATAGCTTTTGTAGCAATTACAAAATCTTCATAATGATTTAAACCCTCCACAAAACCTCCTATCTTTTTAATAAAGTTAAGTCTATATATTGGCGCTGAAGTTTGCCAAGAACCTCTAAGTTCTAAAAAATTTAACAACCAATTTTGTTCTATCCTTTTATTTAAATCTCTACTTTCAGTAAAGGGGATTTCTTTAGAAAACATTTTCATATAAAACACCAAAAAATCAAAATCTTTGTATTTATCAAATGCTTTTACTCGCTCTTTTAAACAAAATGGTGCCAATATATCATCCGAATCTAAAAATATAACATACTCACCTTTTGCCTTTTCCAATCCAATATTCCTACAAGATGATGGACCTTTTAATTTTTTACTGGGTCTTTTATAAAACTGAAACCTATTATCGTTCTCTATATATTTTTTTAATACATCATCTATATTATCAGTTGAACCATCATCAACTAAAATACATTCCCAGTCCTGGTATGTTTGAGCTAACAATGAATTGAGAGTATCTTTTATCATAATAGCTCTATTAAAAACGGGAATAATAACTGAAACCATAATCTATTAGTACTTTTTTATATAGTTTAAAAAACCTAATTTATTTAGGCTCTTTAAAAGTCTTGATTTCTTTAGAGTAACCAATAACCTTTCTAATGTATCTAATCTTAAATAATCTATGAATTCTGACTCTAAAACTAAATTCCTTTCTAATTTTACTTGCGCAATATTTAAACTACTTATACCATCGTAATGAAACTTAGATAATGTTCTATTCACCTTTTTTCTTGAAACATTATACTTTACTACCAACAAAAAAAAGAATTTCCAGTCGGAAACAATTCTAAGACTCTCATCATAGAAACCAAACTTAAAAAAAAGTGATTTTTTTATAAAGGTAGTAGGATGACCTATTGTTCCTTCTAAAAAAGTACTGTATGTTAAAATTTCTGGATAACTATATATGTTTGTTCTATTTTCATAAACTTGGCACATATTAAAATAAATTAAATCTTCAGTATGAATCTCATGGAAGTTTTCTTCTAAAACAGTATTACTATACAGAGCATCTCCACTATTGATAAATAGAACAAACTCACCTTTAGCCTTTTTAATTCCTTTATTCATGGCATTGTAAATACCTTTATCGGGTTCACTTATCCAATAGTCAATATTTTTATTTTTAGACTCAATATATTCAACACTTCCATCAATAGATCCCCCATCAATTATAATATATTCAAAATCCAACCATGTCTGGTTAATTATACTCTTTATTGTTTTTTTTAGACCTTTTAAATTATTTAAATTTATAGAAATTATAGAGATATTTTTTTTCATAAGTTAATATCTATCTTAATTTATTGTTTTAACACTTTCAAAGAGATGAATATAGTTTAGCGCCTGTTCATTTTGACTATATTTTTCTAATGCTCTTTTTCTAATTTCCAAAGCATTAAAGTTATCACTTGTACTTATATAAAATTTTAAAGTTTCTACTAAAGACGCAACACTTATATCTTTTGTTAATAAGCCATTAACCCCTTCTTCAATCATATCTTTTATTCCTCCGACAGGAAAACCAACTACTGGTGTTCCACACATGATTGATTCTAACACCGTATTTGGTAAATTATCCATTATAGAAGGTATCACAAAAACATCTGCCGCAGAATAAGCAACACTCATTAATCGTTCATCATGAATAGAACCTAACTCCAAAACATTATCATAATTATGCTTTAAATTATTCTTTTTCCCAATGGCACATAAAAAAATATCATCTATTTTTAACTTTTCAAAAGCTTTTACCAAAAATGCAAACCCTTTTCTATTATTATTCAAAGAATCTGAAACAAATAAAATAACTTTTTTATCTTGAGGTATATTTAAAATTTCTCGTGAAAACGCCTTTTCTCTCGGCTTAAAAATATTTGTATTAATACCGTTTGGTATTAAATGTATTGGATAATCTTTAAAAATTATATTTTTCTTTACTTCATTTTTCATCCAATTACATAAAACAACGATATGCAAATTTGACACACCTTTTAAAGCATGTAATTTTAATTCTATATTTTTTAAAAATATTTCTTTCTCATTTTCGGCAACAACCCTTCTTATAGGTAAACCTTTTTTATTTATCCCCAAGTATTCCTCTGTAAAATGTTCTCCACCTGAAAAAGGATTCATATCATGTAAAGTCCAAATTACTGGTTTGGTATTCTTTTTAAAAAAAGTTTCATAGTCTAAAAATTCTGCTACCCAATGCAAATTAATGATATCTGCTTCTTTATAATACTTCGAATCCGTTATATCAAAACTTGAATTTGGAAAACTAAACATTTCTAGATTCGGATGTCTCTCAGCTTTAGTAAATTGTTTCTTTGTAGATTTTGGTCTTGTGATCTTTAATTCTTTTAAAATCCTATAAATTTTTAATTTTATCCTTTGAATTTTTGTTTTTTTTGTCAGTAACTTTTTAAATTCAGCCGAATTAGAAATGTTCTTTTGTTTTGCTTTAAATAATAAAGTAGAGTCAATCTCCTTATCCAAAAGACCTTCATGTAACCTTATACATGCTTTTGCAGCCCCTCCAGTATCGTAAGAATTAACTATTAAAACTTTCATATCCTTTTTTTAATTCTTTTTAAAATTCGTTTTAGATTAAATATTATTTCTTTAAGAATAGAGCTAATCTGGAACATGGAGCCATATTTGAAAAATAATTTAAGGTGGACACGATGTCTTAAAAGTTCCCGGTATTTTATTTTCTGAATTAAACTATCTTTAAGTGGTGCATTTCTTTTTTCATACACATTATCATAAAACACATTTTCACCGCAATGAACACCACTGCCATCCATGCCTATATTATTTACTAGAGAATATTTAGGAGTTAAACACAACCCTTTATTAAAGTTAACTGTTGCATACCATAAAATAGCCCAAGTTTTAATTTCTCCACTAATGTTTGCCTCTAATTGATTATGAAATAATAATGTTTTTCCATAATTAAATCTCGACATTGCTTTTTCATCAATTAAAAGCTTATCATAAAAATAACTAAAATCTAAATTTAATTGACTCCATCTATCTCTCCAAGTTGCCCATCCCCAGCAACTCATAAAGTTTAAAAAGTAGTAATCATCCAATAAATACTGTAAATTAGACTCGTTATTAAAACCATTAATATGAAATACTTCTTTCTTTTTTTCGAAATAATAAAGAGAATTATTCACAAAAAATAAAAAATCATCAGTGACAACAATATCATCCTCTAATACAATTATTTTACCATATTTATTAACAACCTCTGTTACACCTTTAAGAATTGAATTTGCTAAACCTAAATTAATATCACTTTCAATTATTGCAACTTCTTTACACCATTTTTTTTTTCTTATTACCTGTCTAACTTCTATTATTTTATTTAATTCTTTCTCTAAGGCATTTGGTTTTGGTCCATCACAATATATAAACAATTCACTTTCATTTGCCAATTCATTTAACATTAAAGCTTTTAATGTTTGCTCTGCATGCCAAGGACGATTATAAACAAATAAGACAATTGGTGCTAACATAATTTAAACAGTTTTTGCAAAATAATCAGTTACTAATTGAGCATAAGTTTTAGGGTCTTCATTAAAATAATTGCTTTTATAGTTAGATACAATATTATTAATAAATGATGTTGGTGGCGTAAAACCTGTTTTTTCTCTATTTAACACATAATCGGGTAAAACACCTTTTAAACTATCTTTTAAAATTTGTTTTGGCTGTTGATTTCTAAACTTATATTCCAAAGGCAATGTATCTACAAATTTAATTAATTCAATATCAGCGAAGGGACTTCTAACTTCAATTGAATTTGCCATAGCTAATTTATCTGCTAAAAAATAGCAGTTATTCGTTAACCAAGCGTAATTTAAAAAATAATATACTTTATCTATATATTCCTTATAATCAACCCTATGCCAATCATTTCTATCTAAAGGTAAGCTTTGTTCAAAAGCGCTTTTTTTTAATTCATCAAATAATGGGTAATCATTTCTAATATTAATTTTATTTAACGGATTGTCAATTTTTGAAACCAACAACTTAAAGATTTGGTATATATAATGCTTTGATATTACCTTTTTACTCCGCAAAGGCATTTTGTTTTTTTGAGTGTTTATCCAATCCAAACCTAAAGCAAAATCATTGTGCGGTTTATATCCATAAAACAATTCATCTCCTCCATTACCACTTAGTAAAACTGTAAATCCTAACTCTTTTGCTTTTTTATATATTTCCCATTGAGCAAACATTGCCACATCACCATTTGGCTCGTCTAGAATAGACATAATATTAGTAAAATTACCTTTAAAATTATTTTCGTCTAATTCAATTTCATTCCATTTTAAGCCTTGCGAGTCACTGAATTTTTTTGCCTCACCTCTTTCATCTACCTTATGCTTCCCTTTATAACCTGCCGAAAGTACACTAAAATCCTCTTTAAACTCTTTAGTAATTGCTGCGATTGCTGAAGAATCTATACCTGCACTTAATAAAACCCCCACAGGAACTTCACTTTGCAACCTTTTTTCAACAGATTTAAATAATAATCTTTTTATTTCTAAACAAGCCTCCTCGTAACTGCCCCCAAAAGTTGGATTGATCTTTCTTTTAAAATATCGTTTTACATCAATACTGTAACCTTTGTCTACTGAAATTGTAGCACAACTCGCGTAAGGTAATTTTAAAATATCGTTAACATAAGTTGTATTTGGTGATATAGAATAAGAAAATTTTTGAGTTTGTCTTAAAACTTCTAAATTTAATGAAGGATTTTTTAAGAAGTATTTTTTTATCACCTTAACTTCCGATGAAAAAACAATACCCTCATTTGTTTTTGCATAATAAAGTGGTTTTTTTCCAGCAATATCTCTACCTACAATTAGCTTCTCTTTGCTTATGTCATATAAACAATAAGCAAACATTCCTTCTAATTTGTCATTGAAGTTCTCTTGATACTCCTCGTATAAATGTAAAATAACCTCAGAATCTGATTCAGATGAAAAGTGATGTCCTTTTCCAGTTAAATCAGACTTTAATTCTTTGTAATTATATATTTCACCGTTACATATAAGAACTAAACTTTTATCTTCATTAAATAATGGTTGATGTCCATTATCAACGCCAATAATAGATAATCTTACTTGACCTAATACCATTTTATCATTGTACCAAACATCTTGTTCATTTGGCCCTCGATAAATCATCTCTGCATTACAAGATTTTAATCTATTAATTACAGAATTCTTTATTTTTTGATATGAAAAAAAGGCATTAATTCCACACATATTTATTTCCTTTTGAAAAATACTGTATTATATGTTTTTGCAATAATTTCATAATTTACAGATTCAAGATAAATTACTATCTCATTGTCTAAAAAGTTACTTAAATTAAAATCTAATATTTCTATTAATAAAATTTTTGGTCTAAACTTAAACCAATTATTTGATTGTATAACTTCTAATTCTAAACCTTCAATATCAATTGACATAAAATCTATTTCAAAACCTATTTTAAGGTGTCTGTCTAATATTTCTAATAATGGATAAGTTTCAATTTTTAAAATATTTATTAATGGCCATTTTTCATCCAAATATTTATTTGCTAGATCTTTAGAAAATGTATTTAGAGCTTTTTCTTTAAAATTATAATACTCTAAAATTTCATTAGTTTTTGACAACCCTATCTCTAAATTAATATCATTGGGTCTAAATTTGTCAAATATTTCTTTGGAACCTGGTATAGGATCTATATTAATACCTTTCCAACCTTTTTTATAAAAAAAATGTGTATTCGAAAAACGAAGAGGATGATGTGCTCCAATATCAATATAAAAACCTTTGGTGATATTTTCAAAATATCTATTTAAAATTAAATCTTCTCCCTCTTGTGAATAAGACACTGTTGAAAATTCTTGATTTTTATTAATCTTCAAAAGAGCTTTATTCTCAATTAATAACTGAACTTTATTAGGAACAATATTTAAAATTAAATTTTTAATTAATTTTCTAATTGCCATTTTCCTTTTATTAAAAATTTTGTATTTCCGTTAAAACCAGTGTTTCCGGTTTTATAATAATCTCCCTTAACAATATTAATTTTCCCTAAAGGTTCTTTTAACCAATCAGACTCCTCATTGTTACATAAGATTCTTCCATTAATTACATATTCTCCTTGATTTAACGAAAAGTCCTCAACACGACACTTTACAGTGTAATAACCATCATTATCTATCTTTATTAATTTATTTTGGTAAGAACTATATAAAACAGTAATTAATTCTTCTTCAATATTATGAATTGAAAAGCCTAAATCAATTTCAGATGAAATGTGTGAAATATTTTCAGCTCTTAACTTGAAACAAAAATTAACAAAATCTCCAGTTAAAACACTTTCAACTTTTACTTTTTGCTCATTCTCAATATAAAATTCAATAAATTTAACTTTTCCATCACCAACTCGGTTTTTTAACAAACTCAAATCCTTATTTAATATTTTTTTTTCTTTATTTAAATAATAATTAATGCTTTCATTAGAATCCCCCTCAAATACAACCATTCCATCTTCTAACACAACTCCACGAGTACACAAACTCCTTACAGCAGCCATATTATGGCTTACAAACAAAACAGTCCTTCCCTCTCCTTTAGAAATATCCTGCATTTTACCAATTGCTTTCTTCTGGAATTCAGCGTCACCAACTGCTAGCACTTCATCGATTATTAAAATATCTGGTTCCAAAAAAGCAGCAACCGCAAAAGCCAAACGCACTGTCATACCACTTGAATAACGTTTTACAGGAGTATCTATATAACGTTCACAACCAGAAAAATCTACAATTTCATCATATTTAGCGCTAATTTCAGCCTTAGACATGCCTAAAATAGCACCATTTAAATAAACATTTTCCTTCCCTGTAAGTTCTGGATGAAAACCAGTACCTACTTCCAGTAAAGAGGCAATTCTTCCGTTAAATTTGATACTACCAGTAGTAGGTGAAGTAATTTTCGAAAGTATTTTTAATAAGGTAGATTTTCCAGCACCATTTTTACCAATAATCCCTAAAACTTCTCCTTTATTTACTTCAAAATTAATATCCTTTAAAGCCCAAACATAATCTGATTTACCTTTTTTGCTTCGATCATTTGTATCACCTATTTTTAAAAAAGGATCTTCTTTTCCTTTTAATTGATACCACCAACGTTTTAAATCATCTTTAATAGAACCAGTTCCCACCAATCCTAAACGGTATTGTTTACTTACGTTTTCTACTTTTAATATTACCTCGCTCATTATACCGTATCTATAAAACTTTTTTCTGCTTTATTAAAAATAACAATTCCTAAAAATAGTGTGATTACTGTTATTATCAATGTGTAAAAAAACATAGTGCTATTAAATGTACCTGTATTCAATAATAGATTTCTTACTGTTTCAATAACAACTGCCAAAGGATTATATTTTACCACCCATACATATTCTGGTAATTTTTCTGCAAAATAGGCCAATGGATACATCACAGCTGAAACATACATTAACAGTTGCATTCCAAATTCTACTAATATTTTTAAGTCTCTATATTTAGTTACCATAGAAGAAATGATCATCCCTAAACCTAAACCCAACATGCCCATTATTAAGACCATCACAGGAAACAAAATTGTATATCTGTTTAGGCTAATATCAGCATCCTTATAAAAATAGAAATAACAATAAAAAACAATAAAAATAAATAACTGAATTCCAAAACGAACTAAATTAGAAATCACAATAGAAATTGGTACTATTATTCTAGGAAAATATACCTTACCAAAAATACCTGCATTTGCATTAAATGTATTTGATGTCGCTGAAAAACATGATTTAAAATAATTCCAAACAGTGATACCGGCTAAATTAAATAGAAATGGTGGCACAGAACCTGTTGATATATTTGCTACATTATTAAAAATTAATGTAAATATTATAGAGGTAAATAAAGGTTGAATTAAATACCAAAGCGGGCCAAGTATGGTTTGCTTGTATACTGTAACAACATCTCTTTTTACAAAAAGCAGTAACAAATCACGATACTGCCAAACTTCTTTTAGATTAAGGTCGAATAAATTGTTTTTTGGCGTTATTTCGAAAAGCCACTTTTCTCTAGTCATCTTTTATTATTAAGGGGGATACAAATATACTTTATTTTATGAATTTAAATTTATACAAATTATAATTCATTCTTTTTATACATTTGATAAAATAACATATCTTAATATGAAAAAACAACTGATTGAATGTGTACCAAATATTAGTGAGGGAAGAGATAGTAACAAAATTAACACCATTGCAAATGTCGTAAAGACAGTTGACGGTGTAAAACTTTTAGATGTTGATGCCGGTAAAGCAACCAACAGAACTGTTATTACTTTTGTTGGAGAACCAAAAAATGTTATTGAAGCGGCATTTTTATTAATTAAAAAAGCAGCTGAATTAATTGATATGAGTCAACAAACTGGTGCACATCCCAGGTTTGGAGCAACAGATGTTTGTCCTCTTGTGCCAATTGCAAATATTTCTATGAAAGAAACTGTAGAATACGCGCATCAGTTAGGTAAAAGAGTTGGAGAAGAATTAGGTATTTCGGGTTATTTCTATGAAAACGCAGCAACTTCTTCGGATAGAAAAAATTTAGCAACGGTTCGTTCTGGAGAATATGAAGGGTTGAAAGAAAAATTATCAAATCCTAACTGGAAACCAGATTTTGGCCCTTCGGAATTTAACAAACAAACGATTACATCAGGTGTAACAGCTATATCTGCACGCGATTTTTTAATCGCTTACAACATAAATTTAAATTCAACTTCTACGAGGCGTGCAAATGCCATTGCTTTTGACATCCGTGAAAACGGTAGAGTAAAATTAATTGATGGAAAAAAAGTATTGGATAAAAATGGCGTTCCAGAGAGAATTCCTGGTAAATTAAAAGCAGTAAAAGGAATTGGATGGTTTATTAAAGAATACGGAATTGCACAAATTTCATACAACTTAACAAATATTAGCATCACTTCTATGCACGAGGCGTTTTATGAAACAGACTTGGCAGCTACAAAACGTGGTCTACGAGTTACAGGGTCTGAATTGGTGGGTTTAGTTCCGTTACAAGCCATGTTAGACGCCGCAGATTTTTATCTAAAAAAACAACAACGCTCTTTAGGAATCAGTGATAAAGAGAAAATAAAAATCGCCATTAAATCGCTTGGTTTAGATGATTTAAAGCCTTTTAATCCGCAAGAAAGAATCATAGAATATGTAATGAATTCCGATGCCAATAAAAAGTTAATCGACTTTAGTGTGAAAGATTTTGCAGAAGAAACAGCTTCTGAATCTATGGCTCCTGGCGGAGGAAGTATCGCTGCTTATGTGGGGGCTCTCGGGGTTTCTCTCGGCACAATGGTTGCAAATCTTTCTGCACACAAAGCGGGTTGGGATATCAAATGGGAGTATTTTTCTGATTGGGCAGAAAAAGGGCAGCAATATAAAAATGACCTCTTATTTTTAGTGGATGAAGACACCAATGCTTTTAATAAAATTATTGATGGTTTTAGAATGCCAAAAAGCAATTCTGAAGAAAATGAAGCGAGAAAATTAGCCATTGAAAACGCAACGAAATACGCCACAGAAATTCCTTTCAAGGTCATGGAAACTGCTTACAACTCCATAGAAGTGATGTTAGAAATGATGAAAAACGGATTGCAAAACTCTCTATCAGATGGTGGCGTAGGTGTTTTATGCGCTAAAACTGCTGTTACAGGGGCTTATTTTAACGTACGAATCAACGCAAAAGATATTAAAGACAAACAGTTTGCAGATAATATTTTAGCAAAATCTGAGGATATTTATCAAAAAACAATCGTTTTAGAAAATGAAATGATGACCATTATCAACGCAAAAATTTAGGGTGTTTTGGGCATTTTTGATTACTTTTTTAATAATTAAATCATCATAAAATTCACTTTTTTGTAAAATTTGACCATCTTATAATTAATAAATAGCTTGCTGCCTTCATTAAAATGACAAGTAAATTCGTAAAATTAGGCGTAATTTAAACACCCCTAACGCAACTTTTACTCCATCTGCATGCGATTTACATTGCATAGGGACGCGATAAAAGTTGCATGCGGATGCAATTGGGGCTCAAAAACAAGAAAGGTGCATAAAAAAACTTTTACTATGATTTACACAACAATCCATAATTTAACATACTTATTATGGAAATAGAAAACTTAGAAATAATAGCATATCAGCCAAAATATGCAGCTCACTTTTACAAACTAAATGTAGAATGGTTAGAAAAATATTTTTATGTAGAACCCTATGACCAAAAGGTTTTGAACAATCCTCAGAAATATATAATAGATAGTGGCGGTTTTATCTTCTTTGCAAAATATAATAGTGAAATTGTAGGTGTTGTGTCACTCATCAATCAAAAGACATTTTTTGAGTTGAGTAAAATGGCCGTTACACCGAAATACCAAGGTTTAAAAATTGGTAAAAAAATGATGGATTTCTGCGTCCAATTTGCAAAAAATCAACAATGGAAAAGTATTACATTGTATTCCAACAGAAAATTAACACCGGCAATTGAGCTATACGAAAAAACAGGTTTTAAAGAAGTGGAACTAGAAAAAGAACCTCATTATGAGCGTTCTGATATTAAAATGTTATTAGAGCTCGAAAGGAATTTGAATTGCACTTCGCAATACATCATAAAAGACAGAGATCCTAAAACAAGTAAAGGCTAAAGAAAACTCTGAATTGCTAATTCATATCCCTTTAATCCAAAACCAAATAAAACACCTTTTGCCGCAGGAGCAATATAACTATGATGTCTAAACTCTTCGCGAGCATGCACGTTAGAAATATGTAACTCTACAACAGGAGTGGTAATTCCTTTTACGGCATCGCCAATACCAACAGAGGTATGTGTATAGGCTGCTGCATTTAAAATAACGCCATCGTAATCGAAACCAACTTCGTGTAATTTATCAATAATCTCACCTTCTATATTAGACTGAAAATACGATAATTGTATTTTTTTAAATTTAGACTGTAATTGTTTAAAAAACGCTTCAAAAGTTTCTGAACCATAGATTTCTGGCTCTCTTCTCCCTAATAAATTTAAGTTTGGCCCGTTGATTATTATTAGTTTCATAAATTTCTTTAAGATTGTAAATATATACTTTATTTTTAGCAAATGAAATGGCAAAATGCGATTACAGATTTTCAGTTATTTTTAAAGATAGAAAGAGGTTTATCTAAAAACACTATTGATAGTTATTCTAGAGACTTAGAAAAATTATTGATTTATCTTGAAAATCATAAAGTTATATATTCTCCCATTACAATTGATGAAGATACTGTGCAAAACTTTATTTATGATATTGCTAAAAAAGTCAATCCCAGAAGTCAAGCTAGAATAATTTCTGGTTTACGAAGTTTTTTTGATTACTTAATCTTTGAAGATTACAGAAAGACAAATCCTACAGATTTAATTGAAGCTCCTAAAATTGGACGAAAATTACCAGACACGCTATCTGAAGATGAAATAAACCAACTAATTTCTGCCATAGATTTAAGCCATCCACAAGGAGAAAGAAACAGAACCATTTTAGAAACGATGTATAGTTGTGGATTGCGCGTTAGTGAACTCATTAACTTAAAAATTTCTGATTTATTTTTTGATGAAGGTTTTATACGTGTTATTGGTAAAGGAAATAAACAACGTTTTGTACCTATTCATGATAATGCACAAAAATATATTTTGCTCTATATAAACAATATTAGAAACCATATAACTGCACAAAAGGGCTTTGAGGATAACGTTTTCTTAAATAGACGAGGAAAAGGATTAACAAGACAAATGATTTTTATAATACTCAAAGATTTATCCATTAAATTAGAATGGACAAAAAAAATAAGTCCGCATACATTAAGACATTCTTTTGCTACACATTTATTAAAAAATGGTGCAGATTTAAGAGCAATTCAACAAATGTTAGGTCATGAAAGCATTACAACTACTGAAGTTTACGTTCATCTAGATAAAAGCTACTTAAAAGAAGTTGTAGAAACATATCATCCAAGAAAATAATAAATCCTTTTTTGCATTCTTAAGTAATTGTCTAGAACAAGCTGAATTCTGATTAAGCGTTTTGTTTGAGTTCTTTTTTTTGAGCTGATTAAATCCAACGTAAAAAAAAAAGCAATTAGTAAACGCAGGAGAAAGATTCAAAAAAAAATCCTACTCAGAAAAGTAGGATTTTTAATTTTTATAATATAAAAGTATTCTCCCTGTCAGGAAGGTTAATGAGCTCTTTATTTAGCTACATTTACAGCTCTAGTTTCTCTAATAACAGTCACTTTTACCTGACCTGGATACGTCATGTCATTCTGTATTTTTTGAGAAATACTAAAAGATAATTCAGCAGCTTTGGTATCATTTACTTTACCACTTTCTACCATTACGCGCAATTCACGACCTGCCTGAATAGCATATGCCTTTTGTACACCTGAAAAACCAAATGCAATATCTTCTAAGTCTTTTAAACGCTGTATGTAAGAATCTAAAACTTGACGTCTTGCTCCTGGTCTTGCTCCTGATATAGCATCACAAACCTGAACTATTGGAGAAATTAAACTTTTCATTTCAATTTCATCGTGGTGTGCACCAATTGCATTGCATACATCTGGCTTCTCTCCATATTTTTCAGCCCACTGCATTCCCAACAATGCGTGAGGAAGTTCACTTTCTGTGTCTGGTACTTTACCAATATCATGCAATAATCCCGCACGTTTTGCCAATTTGGAGTTTAAGCCCATTTCTGCAGCCATTATGCCGCAAAGATTTGCAACTTCACGAGAGTGTTGTAATAAATTCTGCCCATAAGAAGAACGATATTTCATTCTACCTACCGCTTTAATTAATTCTGGATGTAATCCATGAATTCCTAAATCGATCACAGTTCTTTTACCAACTTCAATAATCTCTTGTGTAATCTGTTTTTCTGTTTTACTTACAACTTCTTCAATTCTAGCTGGGTGAATTCTACCATCTGTAACTAATTTATGTAAAGATAAACGTGCAACTTCTCTTCTAATAGGATCAAAACAAGAGAGAATAATTGCGTCTGGCGTATCATCTACAATAATTTCTACACCCGTCGCAGCTTCAATTGCTCTAATATTTCTTCCTTCTCTACCTATAATACGTCCTTTAACATCATCAGACTCTAGGTTAAACACAGAAACACAATTCTCTACAGCTTGCTCTACACCTACTCTTTGTATTGTTCCTAAAACGATCTTTCTTGCCTCTTGCTCAGCTGTTAACTTCGCTTCTTCTACCGAAGTCTGAACAAAAGCCATTGCTTCAGATTTAGCCTGGTCTTTTAATGAAGTTACCAATTGTACTTTTGCTTCATCTGCAGATAAACCAGAAATTTGCTCTAGCATATCTACATGACGCTTGTGCATTATCTCTAATTCGTTTTCTTTATTCTCAACAAAGTCCAACTTTTTATTGAAATCGTTTTCTTTTTGCTCTAAAGATTTATTTAATCGTTTGTTTTTATCTACTTCTGATGCTACCTGAGATTCTCTATCTCTGATACGTTTTTCAACATCAGAAATCTTTTTCTCTCTACTAAGAATTACTTTTTCGTGCTCAGACTTCAGTTCAATAAACCTTTCTTTAGCTTGTAGTATTTTATCCTTTTTAACCGCTTCTGCATCTATTTTGGCCGCTTTTAAAATCGCAGCTGCCTCACTTTTATTGCTATTAACTAATTTTTTTCCTTTTGATTTTTCCATAGCTTTTGCAATAAAAAAACCAACTGCAATACCTATAATCAAAACTCCCACATTTATGAGAAGTATCGTGTCATCCATAATTTAAATTTAGTATAAAAAAAAGCCTACATTAGTTTGGTTTTTAAACTCCAAATATGGTACTTATAGGACTAACTAACTATTCAAGGATCCACTTGTTACTAATATAAACTTAGTAGCTATGGCTTGCTTTTGTAGTTAAGACTCATCCTTCATAATTGAATCGTGTTGAGTTTAATAAACAATTTACTAACGTAGGCAGTGTGTTGTTAATGTATATTTTAAAGAACTTATTGTAAATGAGAATCAACTAATTGTGTTAACTCATTTATTTTATTTACGACTTCTCTATTTGTAGAATCTTTTTCTATTGATGAAATTTCTGCTTTTGAGGCAAACTGCAATGCACACATAGCTAAAACATCTTGTTTATCGCTAACTGCATAGTTTTCTTCATACATAGAAATCAATCTGTTAATAGCATTTGCAGCTTTTCTCATACCTTCTTCCTCTTTCGTATTATTTACACTTAAAGGGTAGGTTCTACCTGCTATAACAATATTAATTTTAAGTTTTTCCACAATTTAAAGAACTTTATTCATGTAACTGAATGATACACTTATCGATTTCTCGAATTAAACTATTTATTTTGAGTTTCGTATCTCTAGTGTTTGTACTTCTGCCATCTATAGTTTTTGCAACTTTAAGCAAATCATATTGCCTTTTTTGTTCTACTAATAATTGCTCTCTTTCAAACAGTTGATGCTGTAATTTTGTTGTATTTTGAAGCAATATCTCGTTTTCATTCTTTAAAAATTCATAGTTAGAAAGTAAGTTTTTTAACTTATCTTCCAGTAAATGAATTGCTTCTACTGTATTACTCATCTGTACCGTTTGAATAAAACTACACCAACAAAGTTAACGTTCTGTTTTATATTTTACAACAATTTGTTGATTTATTCATAATACCCTCTTAAATAAGGGATTACTTAAAAGATGTTTTTCACTATTTTTACAGAAAAATAATTGAGACTTGAAACAAACATTTTTATTACTTTATTTTTTTTTCACTCTTATTAATTATTCACAAGAAAAATATCCGGTGGATTATTTTAGAAACCCTCTGGATATAGATCCTGTTATCGCAGGCACTTTTGGTGAATTAAGGAGTAATCACTTTCATTCTGGTATAGATATTAAAACACAAGGAAAACAAGGTTTAAAAATTTATGCTGCTGCCGATGGATATGTCTCACGAATAAAGGTTGCCCAATATGGCTTTGGAAAAGCTATTTACATTAATCACCCTAACGGTTTTACAACAGTTTATGCGCATTTAAGTAGATATTCTGATAAAATTCAGAAATATGTAAAATCCATCCAATACAAAAAAGAGGACTATCAAACGGGAAGCTTATTTATCAAAAAAAACAAATTTTCTGTAAAAAAAGGAGAAATCATTGCTTTTTCTGGAGATACTGGTAGCTCTGGAGCACCTCATTTACATTATGAGATTAGAAATACTAAAACGGAAGAAATTTTAAATCCGTTATTGTTTGGATTAAAACCTGACGATACAACTGCTCCGAGCATTCAATCTCTTAAAATATATCCGTTAAATAATTCCTCAAGAATTAATCTTCAAAATAAAAGTTTTATTCTTCCTTTAAAAAGTAGTTCGAAAGGAAAATATATCGCTGATAGAATTTCTGCTTTTGGAATGATTGGATTTGGAATAAATGTTTTTGATAGATTAGATAAGGCACTAAATAAAAATGGCGTTTACAGTTTAGAAATGTTAGTGAATGGAAAGCGTTTTTATTATCACAACGTCGAAACTTTTACATTTCCAGAAAGTAAATTCATCAACTTACACATAGATTATGAACACTATAAAAAATACAAAAGAAAATACCAAAAGACATATAAAGAGACTGCAAACAAATTGTCTACTTACAAGAATTTAGTAAATAACGGAATCATAGATATCAAAAATGGTTTGAGTTATAACGTAGAAATTATCGCAAAAGATTATAACGGAAATACAAGTTCTCTAAAAATACCGATTATAGGCAAAGCTAGTAATTCTCTTTATACGCAAAAAACAGACACAACTGCCTTTAAAATAGTAGCTAAAAATTTTCAAAAATTTAAAAATAAAAATGTGACTGTAGCTTTCCCAAAAAATACATTTTACGAAGATTTTTATTTAGATTTTAAGGTAGACAATGGTGTTGCACAAATTCATACCCCTACAATTCCGTTAGACAAAAGTTTTACGTTAACTTTTAATGTTTCTAAATATTCCGAGTCGGATAAAGAACAATTATACATTGCAAATGTGGAGAATTCCAAATATCCATCGTTTCAATATACAAGAAAAAAAGACAGTACTTTTTATACCACAACAAAAACCTTAGGTAAATATTCTTTAGTTGCAGACAAACTTGCGCCTGAAATAAAGTTGCTATATTTTAAAGATCAACAATGGATTTCTGAACTAAATACAATAAAAGTAAAAGTTTTTGACAACGGCTCTGGTATTAAAAACTATAGAGCAACTATTGATGGAAAATGGATTTTAATGGAATACAATCATAAAAATAATATATTAGCCTATAATTTTAGTGATAAAAAATTGGTTGGTAGCAAACATATTTTTAAAATTGTAGTCTCGGACAATGTGGGAAATACGAATTCGCTTTCCACAACGTTCTTTAAGAAACAAGTAAACTAACCTACGTGAAAAAAACCTTACTACTTTTATTCTTCCTTCCCTTTTTTGCTTTTGCTCAAAAAATGACAATCTTAAAAGGAACTGTTAAAAATAAAAACAAACAGCCAATAGAAAAGGTTTCTATAAAATTTAATAACGTTGGTACAACAACTGATGAAAATGGTAAATACCAAATAAGAATACCTTATAAGAAGGTAATCACATTAGTATTTAGCCATATATCATACAAAACGCTTTCTAAAAGTTATATTGCAAATAGTAGAAATGGAGTTCGTTTATCTGTTATTCTTTCCTCAAAAACAGAAGAGTTAACAGAAATCATCGTTCGAGAAAATAAAAAAGCTGTTCAAGGTTTACAAAAGATTGATGTAAATATTGTAAAAAATGTTATTGGGCCAAATGCTGGTGTAGAAAATATTTTAATGACATTACCTGGTGTTACCAACAACAATGAATTAAGCACGCAGTACAATGTTAGAGGTGGAAATTTTGATGAGAACTTAGTTTATGTAAACGGAATAGAAGTTTACAGGCCTTTTTTAATAAGATCAGGGCAACAAGAAGGCTTAAGCTTTATTAACTCTAACATGGTGCAAAATATTAATTTTTCAGCAGGAGGGTTTCAAGCAAAATATGGAGATAAACTGTCATCTGTTTTAGACATTACTTACAGAAAACCAACCGAAGTTGCTACGAGTGCAGACGTCAGTCTTTTAGGGGCAAGTGTTACATTTGAAACTCCTCTTGTTGACGATAAACTTACTTCAATAAGTAGTTTTCGATATCGAAACAACAGTCTTTTTGTAAATAGCAAACAGATTGAAACTAATTTTAGACCTACGTTTATTGATTTTCAGACGTATTTATCTTACGAAGCTTCAGATAAATTGAAATTAAACTTTTTAGGAAATTTTTCTTTAAATGATTACAATTACAAACCTATTTCCAGAAGCACTCGCTTTGGCACTGTGGCAGATCCTTTAGAGTTAAATGTTTATTATTCTGGAGAAGAACAAGACAATTATCTTACTATGTTTGGCGCATTTTCTTCAGATTACCAAGTCAACAATAATTTATCTTTTACAGGGACAATTTCTAGATACAATACTCAAGAAGAAGAACATTATGATATTGCTGCCGCCTACAGATTAGGAGAGGTTGATGCAAATATTGGATCTGAAAATTTTGGTAATGTAGATTTTTCAGAAGGTATAGGATCTCAACTTAATCATGCTCGTAACGATTTAGATGCATTAATTACGAATGCTCAAATAAAGGGTAAATACAGAGTAAATAGAATGCAATTCGATTTTGGTGTGAAAATTCAAAAAGAAGACATTAGAGATCGTATTAGAGAATGGGAAATTATCGATTCTTTGGGTTTTTCTATAAGGCCTCCAAATTCAATGAGTAATAATCAACCTTATAAACCTTTTGAGGGGCCAATTACCCCGTATCAAAATATAAGAGTGGATAATGAAGTAGAAATTAATCGTGTTTCTGGTTATATACAATTTAATGAACGCTCGTTTTGGGCTGAAAATGAAGTTTGGTTCAACATCGGTGTTAGAGCTCATAACTGGACTGTGAAAGGAAATGGAATTGCTTCAAAAAGCCAGACTATTATCAGTCCTAGAGCACAATTCTCTATAAAACCAAATTGGGATAAAGACATACTCTTTAGAACTTCTATAGGTTCATATTCGCAACCCCCTTCTTATAGAGAATTACGAGATGCTAATGGAAATATAAATGTAAATTTAAAAGCACAAAATTCAGTTCATTATGTGGGAGGTATGGACTATAGCTTTAATATGTGGGAAAGACCTTTTAAATTAACTTCAGAATTCTATTACAAAAACTTAACGAACGTAAATTCATATACTATTGATAATGTTAGAATTAGATATAGAGCAGACAACAATGCAACAGCTTACGCTTATGGCTTAGATATTCGATTAAATGGAGAATTTGTTCCGGGAAGTGAAAGTTGGGTAAGTCTTGGATATTTAAAAACCGAAGAAAACATCAATAACAGAGGTAGTATTGCTAGACCTTCAGATCAACGTTTAAAATTTGGAATTCTTTTTCAAGATTATGTTCCTAATTTACCAAACTTAAAAGCATACTTAAACTTGGTTTATAATTCAGGAGTTCCGGGAGGTTCACCTTCTTATGCCGATGTATATCAATACCAAAGTCGATTAAGAGATTATAAACGGGCAGATCTTGGTGTTTCTTATATTTTTACAGACTCAAACAAACGATTCAAAACAGGTTGGTTATCTAAATTTAAAGAATTAAGTGCTGGTTTAGAATTATTTAATATGTTTGATATTCAAAATTCAATAACAAACACTTGGGTGAGAGATGTTTACTCTAAAACTCAATTCGGAATTCCGAATTTTATGACGGGGAGAGTTTTAAACTTTAAAGTTTCCATGAAGTTATAAAAACAAAATGAGCTGATTTTCATCAACTCATTTAAATTACTTTTTTTAAGTAAAGATTTTATGGTAATATTTGCGCAGCATGTGCTTTTGTCTTCACCTTCAAAATAATATCCATTATAATTCCGTTTTCATCAATTACAAAGGTTGTTCTGTGAATTCCATCATATTCTTTACCCATAAACTTCTTTGGACCCCATACATTAAAAGCCTCAATTACAGTTTTTTCTTCATCTGCCAATAGAGGAAAAGGAAGCTCGTGTTTGTTTATCCAATTTTGTTGTCTTTTTGCGGAATCTGCACTTACACCTAACACGTCATATCCTTTTGCTAAAAAAGTTTGATAATTATCTCTTAAATCACACGCTTCACTTGTACAACCTGGGGTACTTGCCTTAGGATAAAAGAATAATACTAACTTTTTGCCAGTATAATCTGATAATTTTATAAGATTACCTGCATTGTCTTTTGCTTCAAATTGTGGAGCGTTATCTCCAATTTTTAGTGATGTCATTTTTAGTTGTATTTCAAAGTTACTACGAATGCAAGTTACAAAGTCTAAAAAGAATTGCCTAAAACTTACATTAATAATTTCTGTGCAACGTTGTATCTTTGTTAGCATCAAAATAAAAAAAATGAATAAGCAAGAGAAAGTAAAGTTTGTAATTGATACGCTTGAAGAAAAATATCCAGATATACCAATTCCTCTAGATCACAATGATCCATATACTTTGTTAATTGCTGTTTTATTATCTGCACAATGTACAGATGTTCGCGTAAATAAAATTACACCTTTATTGTTCACGAAAGCGGATAACCCTTTTGATATGGTAAAAATGTCTGTGGAGGAAATTAAAGAAATTATTCGTCCTTGCGGGTTATCTCCTATGAAAAGCAAAGGAATTTACGGTTTATCTAAAATATTGATTGAAAAATATGATGGCCAAGTCCCGCAAACTTTTGAAGGTTTAGAGGAATTACCTGCTGTTGGTCATAAAACTGCTGGCGTTGTTTTAAGTCAGGCGTTTGGAATACCAGCATTTCCTGTAGATACTCATATTTTACGTTTAATGTATCGTTGGAATTTATCAAACGGTAAAAGTGTTGCTCAAACAGAAAAAGATGCAAAACGTTTATTTCCTAAAGAATTATGGAATGACCTTCACTTACAAATTATTTGGTATGGAAGAGAGTTTTCGCCTGCCCGAGGCTGGGATTTAGATAAAGATATTATTACAAAGACAATAGGTAGAAAATCTGTTTTAGACGATTATTTTAAAAAGAAAAAATAAAATATACAATTCTTGTCTCTCTTGCTTTGTGAGATAAGATTTTGATTGTAAATTATTTTTAATTTTTTATTTACAATGAATAAAGATTTAAGCATAAGGTGCGAATTTTAAGAACGCTTCCAAACAAAAAAAAGCTCCAACAATGTTGAAGCTTTTTCCTCTCTTAATTCAAATTCAATTCAATGAAGTCTTCTGATTTAGTTTTTACAAAAGTTAGCGATTTTGAAAAATTAATCAAAAATTGAACTGTATTTTCTTTAGGTTTCATCTGAATTTCAGATGGTTTTTTTGAGTAAATTTGCATCATATATCTAATTTAATTATCTGGTTATAAATTAGTAACGATATAACTTTTACTTTATTGCTAATTCACTAAAATAATATTATGTTTTTCTATTAATTTTCTCATATTAATTAGAGCGTAACGCATTCTGCCTAACGCAGTATTAATACTAACGCCCGTATTTTCACTTATTTCTTTAAAACTCATGTCTTTATACATACGCATTACCAAAACCTCTTTTTGTTCTTCTGGTAACTCATTTACAACCTCTCTTATGTCATTATAAATCTGTTCTTGTATAAGTTTTTTCTCTGCATTTAAGTTTCCATCACCTATAACAGAAAAAATATCGAACTCATCTGTATTTTTAAATGTTGGCATTCTATTAGACTTTCTAAAGTGATCTATAACCAAATTGTGACCAATTCTCATAACCCAAGGTAAAAACTTACCCTCCTCATTATAATTACCTTTCTTTAAAGTTTTGATTACTTTAATGAAAGTATCCTGAAAAACATCTTCTGTTATATCTCTATCTTGAATTTTACTGTAGATAAAACTGTACAATCTTTGTTGGTGTCTTTTAATTAAAACTCCTAAAGCAGCCTCTTTTCCTTGTATATAATCCCTAACTAAAGTACTATCTGAAATTTTATTTTTTTGCACCATAACTACTTTTTGAAGAATGAGTATTCTTCTGATTTAAGATTAAATTAATAATTTAAAAAGTAGTTTTTTACTATATGCTTGTGCTTTATGTACTGTGATGAAATACAAATATTAATATTTTTTATCGAAACAACAAATAATTCAGCATATTTCGCATTTAATTTTAACAAAATGGTTTAAAAAAATGGTATTTTTATGTTTTATTTTAATTGATACATGAAGCTAGATATTTCTGACGTAAATCCTAAAGAAAATATTATAATCAAAGGAGCGAAACTCCATAATTTAAAGAATATAGATGTTGTTATACCAAGAAATAAACTAGTTGTAATTACTGGTCTTTCTGGTTCGGGAAAATCTTCTTTAGCTTTCGACACCTTATATGCGGAAGGTCAAAGACGTTATGTAGAAAGCTTGTCGTCTTATGCGCGACAGTTTTTAGGAAAATTACATAAACCAAAAGTAGACTTCATAAAAGGTATTGCTCCCGCAATTGCTATTGAACAAAAGGTAAATTCTACAAACCCACGATCTACTGTGGGTACATCCACAGAAATTTATGATTACATAAAACTATTATATGCTAGAGTTGGTAAAACCTTCTCTCCTATTTCTGGAAATGAAGTGAAAAAAGACACTGTTTCTGATGTTGTTAACTTTATAAAAAAATTTAATGACAGAACAAAATTATTACTCTTAGCGCCTATTAGTATTGATAAAAACCGAGATTTAAAAACTGTTTTACAAGTTTTAGAACAACAAGGTTACGCGCGTTTAAAGTGGAATGATAAAGTATATAGAATATCCGATTTTCCACAAAAGAAATATAAAAATGAAGAATTATTTTTAGTAGTTGATAGAATTATTACTAAACAAGACGAAGATTTTTACAATCGATTAGGAGATGCAATTCAGACTGCTTTTTTTGAAGGAAAAGGAATTTGTTTTATTGAAAATTTAGAAAATAATAAAGTTAATGAATTTAGCAATAAGTTCGATTTAGACGGAATGTCATTCTTAGAACCAAATACACATTTATTCAGCTTTAATAATCCTTATGGTGCTTGCCCAACGTGCGAAGGTTATGGAAGCGTAATTGGTATTGATTCTGATTTAGTAATTCCGAATACCGGTTTATCAATTTTTGAAGATGCTATCTTCCCTTTTAAAACACCTTCATATATTCATTACAAAGAGGGCTTAATTGAAGTTGCGTATAAATTTAATATTCCCATACACAAACCTTGGTTTGAATTATCCGAAGAACAAAAAGAATTAGTTTGGAATGGAAATAAAAGCTTTTATGGAATTCATCATTTATTTACTGTTTTAGAAGAAAAGAGTTATAAAATACAAAATAGAGTAATGCTCTCTCGTTACAGAGGAAAAACAAAATGTACTTCTTGTAACGGAAAACGACTAAGACACGAAACCAATTTTGTAAAAATAAATGAGAAAATAATTTCTGACCTAGTTACACTCCCTTTAGATGAATTATCTGACTTTTTTAAAAACATACAATTAGATAAATACGAAGCAAAAATTGGAAAACGTTTGTTAGCAGAAATTAATAATCGTTTGCAGTTTTTAACAAATGTTGGCTTATCTTATTTAACAATAAATAGAACATCAAACACACTTTCTGGAGGTGAAAGTCAGCGAATAAACCTGGCAACTTCCTTAGGTAGCTCATTAGTTGGTTCTATGTATATTTTAGATGAACCAAGTATTGGCTTACATCCAAAAGACACAGAACGTTTAATCGGGGTTTTAAAAGATTTACGAAATTTAGGAAATACGGTTGTCGTTGTAGAGCATGATGAAGATATCATGAAAGAGGCCGATTATATTATAGATATAGGCCCTGAAGCAGGTACTTATGGAGGACAAGTGGTTGCTGAAGGAGATTTTGAAGCTATTTTAAAGTCAGATTCTTTAACCGCAAAATACCTTAATGATGAGTTAAAAATTAAAGTTCCTAAAAAACGTAGAATCTCCAAAAATAACATTCAGATTATTGGAGCAAGAGAAAACAATTTAAAAAATATTGATGTCACGTTTCCACTAAACTCTTTAACCGTAATTACAGGAGTTTCTGGCTCTGGTAAAAGTACATTGGTTAAAAATATTTTATATCCAACAATGCAAAAACAATTGATTGGTCATGGAGAAAAAATCGGTCAACATACAGAAATTAGAGGGAATTTCGAAAACATAAAACACATTGAATTTATAGACCAAAACCCAATTGGACGCTCTTCTCGTTCAAATCCGGTAACGTATATTAAAGCTTATGATGATATTAGAGCACTGTTTTCTAATCAGAAATTATCATCAATAAGAAACTACAAACCAAAACATTTTTCTTTTAACGTAGAAGGAGGCCGTTGTGAAGTTTGTAAAGGCGAAGGAGAGGTTACTATTGAAATGCAATTTATGGCAGATGTTCATCTAGAATGTGATGTTTGTAAAGGAAAACGTTTTAAAAAAGAAGTTTTAGAAGTAAAGTTTGAAGGAAAATCTATTGATGATATTTTAAATCTTACCATTGATGATGCCGTTGCTTTTTTCTCAGAAAACTTAGTTCATAAAATTGCTAGTAAGCTAAAACCTCTGCAAGACGTTGGTTTAGGTTATGTAAAATTAGGGCAATCCTCCTCTACCCTTTCTGGCGGAGAAGCGCAACGTATAAAACTGGCTTCCTTTTTAGTAAAAGGAAACACAAAAGACAAAGCATTATTTATTTTTGATGAGCCTACAACTGGTTTGCATTTTCACGATATTCAAAAATTATTAACTTCTTTTAATGCCTTAATTGATAAAGGTCATTCCATTATTGTAATTGAACACAATATTGAGTTGATTAAATGTGCCGATTACATTATTGACTTAGGTTTAGAGGGTGGCAAAAACGGAGGAAACCTTATTTTTCAGGGAATTCCTGAAGAATTAGCTAAAAATAAAAAATCTTACACAGCTAAATATTTAGCGGAGAAATTAATTCTTTAGAAGCTATTTCCCCTTTCACTATTCCCTTTTTTATCCTGTCTCTGTAAGAAACGAAATGAAGTTTTAGCAACACTTAAGTCTTATTAAAAAGATACAAATACAAAAAAATCCTTCTCTAATGAGAAGGATTCTATTTTTGGGTGGAAGACGGGACTCGAACCCGCGACACTCGGTACCACAAACCGATACTCTAACCAACTGAGCTACAACCACCATGTAAATTCGGCTGCAAATATAATTATATTTTTATTATTTGAAAATAAATTTTCAAATTAATTTACTTAAATTTTCAACTGCTACGTAACGTTCTGAGGTAAACCCCTCTGCATATTCAACACCAATTAATCTACCTAAATCTTTTGCTCTGTAATTTATACTATCCGTAAAGTTCTTGCTTGTTATCGGTGTTTCTGGCTCGTTGCTTGTAGGGTCGTAAAACTGAGTAGAATATGCTAAAACTGCTTTTCCCTTAATATCAATAAAATCACTAACATCCACTACAAAATCAGGTTCAATATTTTTCCATTGTATGTAATGATACACTTGTTTTGGTCTCCAGTTTTTTTGTGACTCCCCACCGATTTCAGTTTCAATTTTTAACAATCCACTTAAAAAACAAGCATCCGAAACCAAACTACTCCCTTTGGGATGATCTATATGTCTATCGTCAATAGCATTGCATAAAACGATTTCTGGTTGATATTTACGAATCATTTTTATTATTTCTAATTGATGATTTTTGTCATTCGTAAAAAAACCATCAGCAAAACCCAAGTTTTCGCGAACAGAAACTCCCAAAATAGTAGCCGATTTTGACGCTTCTATATCTCTTATTGTTGCTGAACCTCGCGTACCTAACTCGCCTCTAGTTAAATCTACAACACCCACTTTTTTACCTAAAGAAACTTCTTTTGCAATCGTTGCACCACAACCTAATTCTACATCATCAGGATGGGCTCCAAATGCTAAAATATCTAACTTCATAAAATTCTTATATTTTTAAACTTTATTGTTTTACACCTAATAAGGTAAATGTCTTATTTAAATATCGGTGTCTTAAAAAATAGCAACAACTTTAACGCTTTGCTTTTATTATAGCTTGTTCTATATCTTCAATTAAATCTTTGGGTTCTTCTACTCCCACAGAAAAACGAATTAATCCGTCCTTAATTCCTCTAGCCAAACGCTCTTCTTCACTTAATAAAGCATGTGTCGTTTTCACAGGACTTACGGTTGTACTCTCTAAACCTGCTAGACTCATAGAAGGTTTTATCAGTTTTAAATTATTCTGAAATTCCATTGCATCAATACCTTCAGACAATTCAAAAGACAACATTGCACCAAAACCTAGCATTTGTTTTGTAGCAATTTCAAAACCTGGGTGATTTGACAAACCCGGATAATATACCTTATCTATATTTGCATTTCCATCTAAATAGTTTGCCATTTCTTGTGCATTTTTTGTTTGCTCTTTTACACGTAAATTTAAGGTTTTTAAGCTTCGCTCTAATAACCAAACTGTATGATCGCTTAAATTACCCCCAAAGTTGATGGCTGTTTTCCAAATTTGTTCAATATGTTCTCTAGATGCAGCGATTACACCAGCAGAAATATCTGAATGACCTCCCATATATTTAGTTGCAGAATGTAACATAATATCAATACCAAAATCTACAGGAGTTTGGTTTATAGGCGATGCAAACGTATTATCAATCATTGTTAAAATCTTATATTCTTTAGCTAAAGCTGAAATGGCTTTCATATCTGTAATTCCCAGTAACGGATTAGAAGGCGTTTCTATGTATAACACTTTAGTGTTTTTTTTAATTAAAGCCTTAAAATCTTCCGCTTTATCAGATTCTGTAAATGAATATTCGATTCCAAATTTTTCAAATTCAGAGACAATAAAATTGTAAGTTCCCCCATAAATAACCTGCTGTACCACAACATGATCTCCTTTTTGTAAAAAAGCAAATAATGCTGCAGAAATAGCACCCATTCCAGAACCAAATATCAAAGCATCTTCCGTTTTTTCTAAAGCTGCAATTTTCTTGCGCAACATTTCTTGATTTGGTGTATTAAAATAACGTGGATAACGTTTTACATCAACACCATCAAAGCCGTATGAAGTTGAAGTGTATATTGGAGAAACAGCTCCTTTAAACTGCTCATCACTTACCTCACCAACATGAACGCAAGTTGTGTTTATTCCAAACTTATTTGATTCTTTCATTTGTATCATTTAATGATTGCTAAATTACTAATTCCTTGCATAATCCTCTAAAAAAAACAATATCTTCGTTTTATGATATCAGTTCTACTTGTCGGTAAAGGAAATGTTGCTACACATTTACGCAATACATTTTTAACTGCTGATAACATTGTATTTACGCAAATTAGTTCTAGAAATTTAACAAATATTCCGAAAGCAGATATTACAATTATTGCTGTTACGGATGATGCAATTGCCGAAGTTTCAGCTAAAATAAAGAATCCCTTTGTTGTGCATACCTCTGGTGCATGTTCTATTAATGAATTAAAAAACACGACAAAAAAAGGAGTCTTTTATATGCTACAAACTTTCTCTTTAGAGAAAAAAGTCGACTTTAATGAAGTACCTTTTTGCCTAGAAGCAGAGAATAAAAAAGATGAAGAGCAGCTTGTAGAATTAGCAAATTTGATTAGTAAAAAAATATACACCATAAATTCTGAGCAAAGAAAAGCATTGCATGTTGCAGCAGTTTTTGTTAATAATTTTACAAATTACTTGTATAAAATAGGAAATGATATTTGCAAAGAACACCAGGTTCCTTTCGATATTCTAATACCATTAATTAAAGAAACAGCATCTAAAATTGAAGTATTGTCACCAGAAAAAGCACAAACGGGCCCAGCAATTAGAAACGATAAAAAAACAATAAAAAATCATTTAGATTTGCTAAATAAAGAGCAACATAAAATCTATAAAATGATTACAAAATCAATTCAAAATGGAAATTAGTTATAAACAATTATTACCCAATATAAATACTTTAATTTTTGATGTAGATGGTGTACTTACGAACGGTATGGTAACTATTATGCCAGATGGTGAGTTGATAAGACACATGAATATTAAAGATGGTTATGCTTTAAAAGCTGCAGTAGATAAAGGACTTAATGTTTGTATTATTTCCGGGGGAAAAAACGAAGGTGTAAGAACCCGATTAGCAAATTTAGGAATAAAGGATATTTATTTGGGCGCTCATGATAAAATTAAACAATACAACGAACTGGTAAAAAAGTATGATTTAAAACCAGAAAATATATTGTATATGGGAGATGACATCCCTGATTACCCTGTCATGAAATTAGTAGGTCTGCCTAGCTGTCCAAATGATGCAGCTCCTGAAATACAAGGAATTTCTAAATATATTTCGTACAAAAAAGGTGGTGAGGGTTGCGTTAGAGATATAATCGAACAAATTTTAAGAGTTCAAGGAAAATGGGAAAATAATTTTAGTGCTAAGTACGATTAGAAAAATATTTATAGCCTCTAAAATTTAAAGGAAAACTTAAAAATTATGTAAATGCAAAAATTATATTTAACTTTAATTCTTTTGATCATCACTAATTCTATAAACTCTCAAAGTATATTTGGCAAATGGTATTCTACCAATGAGGAAACTGGTGAAATAGATTCTGTGATCGAGGTTTATAAAAAACAAGAAAAAGCCTTCGCTAAAATAATTGAAATTAAAAATAGTGAGAGAGAAAATGCCGTCTGTGATCTATGTAAAGATAAAAACAAAAACAAACCTATTTTAGGCTTAAATATCCTCAATGGTCTGGAGAAAGACGGAGAAGAATGGTCTGGGGGAACTATTTTAGACCCAAGAAATGGTAACGTCTATAAATGTTACATACAATTAGTACAAGAGGATAAACTAAAAATACGTGGTTATTTGGGCCTTGCTATATTCGGAAAAACAGCATATTGGCAAAGGGCAAAGTAAAGTTAATAGTTGGAAAAATAAAATACAATTAGGTAATAAAAATCTAGTTTTTTTTCTGCAACATTGGTACAAAAGCAAAATCTCCTAATTCGTGTTTTTCGAATTCTTTAATAGATTTACGAATAAACAAGGTCATTATTTGTGTCGAATCTCCTACCGGAATTAATAATCTTCCTCCTATTTTTAATTGACTTAATAATGGTTTTGGCACAAAAGGAGCACCAGCAGTCACAATTATTTTATCAAAAGGTGCTTGTTCTGGCAAACCTTTATAACCATCACCAAAAACAAATCTTTTAGGATTATAACCCAATTTTGGAAGAAAAAGAGATGTTTTTTTAAACAACTCGCGCTGTCTCTCTATTGAATAGACTTCTGCTTTTAACTCCAATAAAACTGCTGTTTGATAACCCGAACCCGTTCCAATTTCTAAAACTTTTTCACCAGGTTTAACCTCTAAATTTTGCGACTGAAAAGCAACAGTGTAAGGCATAGAAATGGTTTGATCTGCAGCAATAGGAAAAGCCTTGTCTTGGTAGGCGTGAGACTCAAAACTACTATCAATAAACAAATGACGTGGAATTTTACGAACTGCATTCAGTATATTTTCATCCAAAATCCCTTTTGCACTAAGCACGTTAGCTAGTTGGTTTCGAAGTCCTTGGTGTTTGGATGTGTCTCTCAATTTTAACAAATTTATGCGCTGTAAAATAGTAATTAATCTGTATAAATAAGCATAAAATTGTATCTTTGTTTAAGGGTGATTTTTAAAAATCAGAATACACTAAATCAAAGTCTTTACAGAGAAGTAATCGGTAATCAAAAAAAGATTATTCACCTGATATAGAAAGACTTATAATTATATTTTATGCTAAAAGTTGGAGTATTAGGTGCTGGGCACTTAGGAAAAATTCATTTACGTTTGTTACAACAATCGGATAAATATGAGTTAATAGGGTTTTACGATCCTTCTAAAGAAAATGCCAAAAATGTCGCTAAGGAGTTTGGTTACACATCTTTTGAAACCATAGAAGCTTTAATTGAAGCTGTTGAAGTTGTTGATATTGTAACTCCTACATTATCACATTTTGATTGTGCTAAAAAGGCTATTGAAAAAGGTAAACATATATTTATTGAAAAACCTATTACAAAAACAGTATCTGAGGCTGAAATTTTAAAATCATTAGCCAAAGAAAATAACACCAAAGGTCAAGTTGGTCACGTAGAACGTTTTAACCCTGCATTTACAGCTGTAAAAGACAAGATTGATAGCCCGATGTTTATAGAGTGTCATAGATTAGCAGAATTTAATCCAAGAGGAACTGATGTTCCAGTAGTATTAGATTTAATGATTCATGATATCGATATTATTCTTTCAGTGGTAAAGTCTAATGTAAAAAACATTCATGCTAGTGGCGTTGCTGTTATTTCTGACACGCCAGATATTGCTAACGCAAGAATTGAATTCGAAAATGGTTGTGTTGCTAATTTAACTGCGAGCAGAATTTCAATGAAAAACATGCGTAAAACAAGGTTTTTTCAAAAAGATGCTTATATTTCTGTGAACTTTTTAAGTAAAGAGTCTGAAGTTGTAAGAATGAAAGATGTTCCTAAAAACCCCGATGAATTTGCTATGATATTGCAAAATGCAGAAGGTGTTAAAAAGCAAATCTATTTTGAAAATCCCGAAGTAGAAAACAACAATGCTATTTTAGATGAATTAGACACTTTTGCAGACGCCGTTAAAAATAACAAAACTCCGATTGTAACATTGAGCCAAGCTAAAGAAGCATTAAGAGTTGCACAAATGATTATTGATTGTTTTTAAACTAAACCTTAAAGTTTTAATTTAAAAAGCTCAAAAGAAAAATAGTGCTTTCTAAATTGGTGCAAAGGACAAGTAAATAAAATGGCAACATAAAACTTCACCTCAAGAATGGCCTTAATAAAAAAGAGTATAAAATGAAAAACATAGCAGTTATAGGAGCAGGAACTATGGGAAATGGAATTGCTCATACATTTGCACAATTTAATTATAAAGTTAGTTTAATCGATATTTCTGAAACTTCTTTAGAAAAAGGAATGGCTACTATTGCTAAAAATTTAGACAGAATGGTGTCTAAAGAAAAAATTTCTGAGGCCAACAAAACTCAAACACTGCAAAATATTAGCACATTTACTGTGATAAAAGAGGGGGTTAAAAATGCTGATTTGGTTGTTGAAGCCGCTACTGAGAATTCAACTTTAAAAGCGAAAATTTTTAAAGAATTAGATGAAATTTGTGCTAAACATACAATTCTTGCTACCAACACTTCTTCTATCTCTATTACTCAAATTGCAGCGGCAACAAAAAGACCCGGAAAAGTAATTGGCATGCATTTTATGAATCCTGTACCCATTATGAAATTGGTAGAAATCATTAGAGGTTATAATACCTCTAATGAAGTGATGGAAACTATTGTCGCGCTTTCTAAAAAAGTAAATAAAATTCCGGTTGAGGTTAATGATTATCCCGGATTTGTAGCAAATAGAATTCTAATGCCTATGATAAACGAATCTATAGAAACTCTTTACAATAACGTTGCTGGTGTTCAAGAAATTGACACAGTTATGAAACTAGGAATGGCGCATCCAATGGGGCCTTTGCAACTAGCGGATTTTATTGGTTTAGATGTATGTTTATCTATTTTAAATGTTTTATATGAAGGTTTTAAAAATCCGAAATATGCTCCATGTCCCTTATTAGTAAATATGGTAATGGCGAGAAAACTAGGTATAAAATCTGGCGAGGGTTTTTATGATTATTCTCAAAGTAGAAAAGCAGAAAAGGTTGCTAAAATGTTTTCCTAAACTTCAGTAATGAGAAAGAAAATTTTATTTTTTGTATTAGTTTCTTTTGTAATTTTTGCCAACGGACAAGTAAAAAAAAGTTACTTAAAGCCTTATAAAATTGGCGTTTTACATAATTATGGAGTAAATGAGAATTTTATTTTCGATGACCCAGATTATACATATGCTACCAATACCTATAAACTTCAAGCTTTTTATAAACTTGGAAAATGGAAAAAACTTAATTTCGAACTAATTGTACAACCACAAACTCAATCTTTAAATCATCAACTTATTAATAAATGGTTTGTAACACCTGATCAAGAAAATTTTGAAGAAAAAAGAATTGATTTTACCCAACCTAAAAAAATGTCACTTTACGGAGTTGAGTTTGGGCTAGTTGCTTTAAAAGAAATTACAACAAAACTGTATTTTCAAGCTGGTATGAGTCTAGGATTTATGTGTATTAACAAAAGAACAGAACGTTTGGCAAAAGGATTTACCTTTTTAGAAAATTTTACTATGGGGATATCCTACTTCTCAACAAAAAAAACAAATTTTTATTTGGGTACTAATATGGGGCATGTTTCCAATCTAAATTTTCAAAAACCCAATGATGGTTATAACATATTGGGATTAGAGATTGGTATTTCTTACCTATTAAAATAAAAAATGAACTTGCTTATTGTCCATTATTACAAAGATTAAGGCTATGACCGAGATAACCAAACAATACTTTTATTTAGTTATTTTTCTGGACAAAATTGTATATATCCCAGTGTTATAATTTTAATAACCTATTTGTCAAATAATCCTAAGCTTTTATAATTATTTATAACAGTTTTGATTTTAAATTGACCAATAATATTTTTTTAGTTGACGATTTAGCCACTTACCATTTGTTTCTTTTAAATAGTATCCTATTCCAGATTAATACATATTTTATGGAATAGTTATTTTGATTAAAAATTAAACAAAACAAACTATCATTATTATTGATGATTTTAATATCTTTATCAAAATTTCTTATCTGACATGACAATTACTCAATTAAAATATGTTTTATCTGTTGCTGAATATCAAAATTTCACGGTTGCTGCTGAGCATAGCTATGTAACCCAACCTACTTTAAGTATGCAAATACAAAAATTAGAGGAGGAGTTAAATATTAAAATATTTAATCGGTCTAAAAAACCAATTGAATTAACACAAGTAGGAAAAAAAATTGTTGAGCAAGCTAAAGTAATTGTTGGTGAGAGTAATAGAATTCTAGATATTGTTCATCAACAAAAAGGATTTATAGGAGGAGAATTTAAACTAGGAATAATACCTACTATTATGCCTACTTTATTACCTATGTTTTTACAAAATTTCACTAAAAAGTACCCCAAAGTGAAGCTCATAATAGAAGAATTAACTACGGAAGAAATCATTAGAAAATTATCTGATGGTCACATTGATGCTGCGCTTGCGGCTACTCCATTAGAAAACGATTCTATTAAAGAAAGACCTTTATATTATGAACCTTTTGTCGGTTTAATCCCTGAAAACCACAGACTTTTTAAAAACAAAACAATAACCGCTGAAGAATTAGAAATGGGAGATATTTTATTATTAGAAGACGGTCATTGCTTTAAAGACAGTATTTTAAATTTATGTACCGCTCATAAAATTGACAATAAAAAAGGATTTCAGTTAGAAAGCGGAAGCTTTGATACTTTAATTAAACTCTCTAAAGAAGGTTTGGGAATGACATTATTACCTTATTTACATACCTTAGATTTAAACGATATTGACAAAAGTCATTTACGTGAATTTAATAACCCTCCTCCCGCAAGAGAAGTGAGTTTAATTTACCATAAATCTCAACTAAAAATGCAATTAATTGAAGCCTTAAAGAAAACAATAGATGGCGTTATAAGAGGTGCTATTTCTTTTTCGGATGTAAAGATAATTAGCCCACTGCAAAAAAATAAAAACTAATTTTACCTTATTTCGTAAATATGATAAAAAAAAAGGAAGCTTAATAGCTTCCTTTTTTTTATTAAAATTATTAAGAATACATTTTGTCTCTTAATTCTTTAATTTTTGGGTCTGATAAATACTCATCAAAAGAAGTGTACCTATCTATTACACCTTTAGGTGTTAACTCAATAATTCTGTTAGCTACAGTTTGAGCAAACTCATGATCGTGAGTGGTAAATAAAACAGTTCCATTAAAATTAATTAAAGAGTTATTTAATGCCTGTATCGATTCCAGATCTAAGTGATTTGTTGGCTCATCTAAGATTAAGATATTCGCTCTTTTCATCATCATTCTTGACAACATACAACGAACTTTTTCCCCTCCAGAAAGCACATTACTTTTCTTTAGAGCTTCTTCTCCAGAAAAAATCATTTTCCCTAAAAATCCTCTTAAAAAAACTTCTTCGCGCTCTTCTTCTGTTTGCGCATATTGTCTTAACCAATCTACTAAATTCAATTCTCCGTCTTGGAAAAAAGATGAATTATCCAAAGGTAAGTATGATTGAGTTGTTGTAACCCCCCAATCAAATTTTCCTGAATCCTCTTTTTGATTACCAGTAATGATTTGATAAAAAGCACTAACAGCTCTTGAATTTTTAGAAATTAAAGCAACTTTATCTCCTTTATTAAGATTGATATGAACTTTGTCAAATAATTTTTCTCCTTCAAAGTCTTTTGATAATTCTTCAACATTTAAAATTTGGTCTCCAGCCTCTCTATCACTTTTATAAATAATTGCAGGATAACGTCTGCTCGAGGGCTTAATTTCGTCAACATTCAATTTCTCGATCATTTTCTTACGAGAAGTCGCTTGTTTTGACTTAGCCATATTTGCAGAAAAACGACGGATAAACTCTTCTAACTCTTTCTTTTTCTCCTCTGCTTTTTTATTCTGCTGTGCTCTTTGTCTTGTTGCTAACTGGCTAGATTCATACCAAAATGTATAATTACCAGAAAAATGATTTATTTTACCATAATCAATATCAGAAATATGAGTACAAACTGCATCTAAAAAGTGTCTATCATGAGAAACCACAATTACACAGTTATCGAAGTTTGCTATAAAGTTTTCTAACCAAGCAATTGTTTCAAAATCTAAATCATTTGTTGGCTCATCCATTATTAGAACATCCGGATTTCCAAAAAGTGCTTGTGCAATCAAAACACGTACCTTTTGCTTACCATCTAAATCTTTCATTAATGTGTAATGTAAATCTTCAGATATACCTAAATTAGATAACATGGCTGCTGCATCAGAATCTGCATTCCACCCATTCATTTCTTCAAAAATTATTTGAAGCTCTCCAATCTTTTCTGCATTTTCATCAGTATAATCAGCATATAATTCATCTATTTGCTTTTTAATTTTAAACAGATCTTTGTTACCCATTACCACTGTTTCTAAAACAGGAAATTCATCAAAAGCATAATGATCTTGTGTTAAAACAGACATTCGCTTTCCTTTTTCCAAATAAACCTGACCTGAAGTTGGTTCTTGAACACCGGAAATAATCTTTAAGAATGTGGATTTTCCTGCTCCATTTGCCCCTATAATTCCATAACAATTTCCTGTTTGAAATTTGGTGTTAACATCATCAAACAAAACTCGTTTTCCGAATTGGACTGATAAATTAGAAACTGATAACATACTCTATTTTTTTAAATTTCTGCAAAAGTACAAATTTGATTTATCTTTTAGCACCGATGCTCAATGCATTTTAATAAATATTATTTCTACTATTCGTGCTTTTTTTAAGAGCTATTTAACAACGAATTAACAAGAAGACCACAACTATATAAGTAAATTTGTAAGGATCTAAATGATTTTTAAGATTTATGATTAAATATTTATTTAATTTCATTTTATTATTTTCAATAATATTATTTACAAGTTGCAATTCTACACCAAAAAATACTGATACTTATTTTGGAGGTAAAATTATAAACCCAAAATCTAATTTTGTTGTTTTGTTCTCAATGGATAAAGTAATAGATACTATGTATTTAGAAAAAGACAATAGGTTTATTGGTAAGCTAAATGTAATTAATGAAGGTCTTTATTATTTTGTACATGGTGATGAAAACCAATATATCTATCTAGAGCCTCAAGATAGTTTAATGTTACGCTTAAATACTTGGGATTTTGATGAATCTATTGTCTTTGCAGGAAAAGGAGCTGAGAGAAATAATATTTTAATTGATTGCTTTCTCGAGGAAGAAAAAGATAATAAAATGTTTTATCAATTAAACGAATTAGAACCCAAAGCATTTTATTTGAAAATAGATTCTCTAATTTCCCTAAAAAAACAAACATATCAAAAATATATTTTAAATCATCCCGATGAAACCAATGGTTTTAATCGTATTTTAAAAATTGCACTTACCTATCCATTTTATGGAAGGATAGAAAGATACCCAATGGCGCATGTAAAGCGCAGTAATAAGAGTGATTTTAATACAATGCCTCCTTTATTTTACAGGCATAGAAAATTAGTAAACACAAATAATGATTCTTTAATGTATTACCCTCCCTATTCTAAATATGTTAGAAACTTTTTGTACAACACTACTTATTCATTAGGACATAAACCAATGCCCCACGAATATACATCAGATTTTACAATAGACCTATTGAATACTATAAATAATAATATACAATCAGAAACTTCAAAAAATGCTTTTCTAAAACAAACCGTCATTGGACATTTCTATAAAAAATCTAGTTGTGCCATTAACAAAGACGCCTTTGACGCATATTTAGCGATTAGTACAAGTAAAAAAGATAAAAAACAAGTAAAACAACTTTTATCAGATTGCAAGGCTTTATATAAAGGTCAAAAAATAACAGACTTTATTATTAACGATTTAAACAATGGAGAGCACTCTGTAAAAAAACTTATTAAGAATAAAAATTCATTTTTATTTTTTTGGAATCCCGAATACGTGAGTCCAAATTATTTATCATCTAGAATAAATTACCTAGCACGTAAATTCCCGAATATAAATTTTATTCAAATAAAAATTGATGGAAACAATAAACACAGGATTCACAAAATAGATATTAAAAACCAGTTTTTTATCACTCCTAAAAGTAACGCCAATAAATTTTTAACAAGTAGAATGCCTAGATCAATTCTAATCAATAAAAAAGGAATTATAACTAATGGTTTTGCATCAATTAGTTCCAAAAAACTAGCTTTAGAATTAAAAAAATTAAGTAAATAATATTTATAAACCATACTTTAGAATAATACTGTATATTTGCAGGATTTTTATTTTGAGTCTAACTCACTAAAAATCAAGTCGAATTTATAATCGGGTTTACAGGTGGGCGTTCTGTGAATCTACAAAAAACACAGTATGTCAACATTTTTAGAATTAGGTTTAAAAGAACCTATCAACAAAGCATTAACAGATTTAGGATATGAAAAGCCAACTGTTATTCAAGAAAAAGCAATTCCTCAAATTATCTCTTCAACAGACGATTTAAAAGCATTTGCACAAACAGGTACAGGTAAAACTGCTGCTTTTAGTTTACCAATATTAGAACTTTTAGATGATACCAACGGTAATGTACAAGCTATAATTTTATCTCCTACAAGAGAACTTGCCGTTCAAATAGGTAACAACATCAAGGAATTTTGTAAATATCTACCTAAAACTAAAGTAACTACAGTTTATGGTGGTTCTAGTATAGAGGATCAAATCAGGTCTTTAAAAAGAGGATCACAAATTGTTGTAGGAACTCCTGGTAGAACTGTAGATTTAATAAAAAGAAGAGCTTTAAAATTAGGAAACGTTCAATGGTTAGTCTTAGATGAAGCCGATGAAATGTTAAACATGGGTTTTAAAGACGAATTAGATAAAGTCCTAGAAGCAACTCCTGATACTAAACAAACATTATTGTTTTCAGCAACTTTTCCTAGAGAAGTAGAATCTATCGCTAGAAACTATATGACCAGCCCGGTAGAAATTACATCTGGACAAAAAAATTCTGGATCAGTAAACGTAACTCATGAATATTATTCTGTTACTGAAAGGACTCGTTACCCAGCATTAAAAAGAATAGCAGATTTAAACCCTGATATTTATGCAATTATTTTTTGTAGAACTCGAAGAGAAACACAAGAAGTTGCAGACAACTTAATTAAAGATGGCTACAGTGCAGATTCTTTACATGGAGATTTGTCACAAGCACAGAGAGACTCCGTGATGGGTAAATTCAGAAAAAAATCAATTCAAATATTAGTAGCTACAGACGTTGCTGCTCGTGGATTGGATGTTAATGAATTATCACATGTTATTAACCATAAATTACCAGATCAAATAGAAAATTATAACCACAGAAGTGGTAGAACTGGTAGAGCTGGCAATAAAGGTATTTCTATTGTTTTAGTCAATGGAAAAGAGAAAGGCAAGTTACGCCAGATTGAGAGAATCATTCAAAAGAAATTTGTACAAGGAAAAGTACCTTCTGGTAAAGAAATAGTTCAAAATCAATTAATGAATTTAATTGATAAAGTTCAAAATACTGAAGTAAACGAATCTGAAATGGAAGAGTTTTTACCTAGTATTTATGAAAAACTAGAAGATTTAGATAGAGAAGAATTAATAAAAAAGTTCGTTTCTTTAGAATTTAATACGATGTTAAAGTATTACGAAAACTCAAAAGATTTAAACGATTTATCTTCCAGAGAAAACTCAAGAGCTAGAGCGGTTAACGAAAACATGACCCGCTTCTTTATCAATATTGGTAGAAAAGACAATTTAAATCCTGGTAAGTTAATTGGTTTAATTAACGAACAGAATATTGGTGATAAAGTAGAAATTGGATCTATAGATATTTTAGATACTTTTTCTTTCTTTGAACTCGATAAAAACTTCGAAGATAAAACCTTGGAAGCTTTTGCTAACAACCAACCAGACTTTGACGGACGCTCAGTAAATATTGAAATTACTAAGAAAGAACGCTCTGGTGGCGGAGGAGGCAGAAGAGGAGGCAGAAAACCTTTTGGTAAAAGAGAAGGCAGTGGATTTGGAAGACGCAGGGAAGGAGGTTCTTCGAGTCGAGGAAGATCCGACAGACGCTCCTCTAACAAACGATCTTCTGATAGACCGGATAGAGCAGATAGAAATTCTGGCAGTGGTTCTGGAGAAAGAAGATCATCTAGTGGTTTTGGAAGAAAACGTAGAGAAAGCTAAATACCATAATTACAAAATATACTAGCCTCATCATTTTAAAATGGTGAGGTTTTTTTTTGAAAATAACTTTTATAAACCATTAAGCTCGTTGTATTTAAATTTCTTATCTACTATCGTTTTACTATTATTTATTGCCTAAATTCTTAAGATTTCACTTTACCCTGATAAGAATCTCAACAACAATTTATACAGAATAAAAGCAAAATAGTTATAATTAAACCTAATAAATGGTCTCATCAAATGCCATTAAGAACACTTTTTACCTTAAAACTTACCTTTTTTATCAAAGTAAAAAAAATGAAATCTATTTAATATTTTGTCAAAAAAAAAAAGAAAATTGGAAATAAGTACGGAAAGTTTAAAAGATTAAGACGCAACTTTTACTCCATCAGTAGGCACTTTGTATCGCAGACGTATGCGATACAAAGTGCGTTCGGACTTAAGTTTGGCTAAAAAGTAAAAAAAGCATAAAAAAACCTCACAATAATGCAAGGTCTTATATTAACTATTCTATAAAATTGAATTACACCATCATTGAAGCTGCAATATTTTTATAAGTACCATTCTCTAACGATTCTCTTATTGCAGAAAAAGCAGTAATAGTTTCGTCTATATCCTCTTGCGTATGTGTTGTAGTAGGTATCAATCTTAGGATAATTAATCCTTTAGGTATTACCGGATACACTACAATAGAACAAAAGATTCCGTGGTTTTCACGCAAATCATTTACCATTGCCATTGCCTCAGGAATATCTCCTTTTAAAAAGACTGGTGTAATACATGTTTGTGTTGTACCTAAATTAAAACCAGCATTACGCAAACCAGATTGAAGAGCATTTGTATTTCTCCATAAGGCTTCTTTTAACTCCGGCATTGTACGCAACATATCAAGACGTTTTAATGCTCCTTTTACCATTGCCATAGGCAATGACTTTGCGAACATTTGAGAACGCATATTATACTGTAAATACTGTATTACTTCTTTATTTCCTGCAAAGAAAGCACCAATACCTGCCATCGATTTTGCAAACGTAGCGAAATAAACATCTATATCATCTTGCACGCCTTGCTCTACTCCTGTTCCTTTTCCATCTTTTCCAAGAGTTCCAAATCCATGAGCATCATCAACTAAAAGTCTAAAATTATACTCTTTTTTGAAAGCTACAATTTCCTTTAAACGTCCTTGCTCACCGCGCATTCCGAAAACTCCTTCAGAAATCACTAAAATTCCTCCGCCAGTTTTCTCAGCCATTCTATGAGCACGCTTTATATTTTTTTCGAAGCTTTCCATGTCATTGTGCTTGTAAACGAAACGTTTACCCGCATGTAAACGAACACCATCTATAATACATGCATGTGTATCCATGTCATAAACAATGATATCGTTTTTGGTAACCAATGCATCAATTGCAGATACCATACCTTGATAACCGAAATTCACCAAATATGCAGCTTCCTTTTCAACAAACTCAGCACATTCCTGCTCTAATTGCTCATGATACTCTGTATGACCGGACATCATTCTAGCCCCCATTGGGTAGGCCATACCATGATCTGCTGCTGCTGCACCATCTACCTCTAAAACCTCTGGATGATTTGCTAAACCCAAATAATCATTTATACTCCAAGTAACTACCTTCTTTCCGTTGAAAGACATTCTATTAGAAATAGGTCCTTCTAGCTTGGGAAAAACATAATAGCCTTCTGCCTGTTCTGCCCATTTGCCTAAAGGTCCTTTATCAGCCTCTATTCTTTCAAATAAATCTATCGCCATGTTCTCTTTTTTTTATTTTTTCACTCACTGCAAAGTAACCGATTTTTTTGCAGTTTATCAAATTGTAAAGCATTCAATTCTAGTTATAAAAAATGATTTTGTTTCATCCATTCATCGCTATAAATCTTGTTCATATAACGAGATCCATGGTCTGGAAAAATTAAGACAACAAAACTATCTTTTGAAAACATATTTTTTGCAGCATACTGTTTCGTGGCTTGCATCACAGCCCCGCACGTATAACCGGGAAACATTCCCTCTTTTTTTACAATACTTCTTGCCTCGAGTGCTGCATCCTTGTCAGATACTTTTTCATACAAATCTATTACATCAAAATCAGTAGCTGTGGGAATTAAATTTTTGCCTAATCCTTCAATTTTATAAGGACTCACCTCATTTAAATCAAGCTCTTTAGTTTCATGATATTTTTTTAACACAGAACCTATAGCATCCACTCCTAAAACTTTAATGTTTGGATTTTGCTCTTTTAAGTATTTCCCTGATCCAGAAATTGTACCTCCTGTTCCACTTGCAACAACTAAATGGGTAATTTTTCCACCTGTTTGCTCCCAAATTTCGGGCCCTGTTGTTCTGTAATGAGCTTCTATATTAAGCTCATTAAAATATTGATTTATGTAGACAGAATTTTCTGTTTTTTTATGAATTGCTTTCGCGACTTCGTAATACGATTTTGGGTCTTGTGGTGGCACATTTGCAGGACATACATGCACCTCTGCTCCCATCGATTTTAGTAAATCTATTTTATCACGAGAAGATTTATCACTAACTGCTAAAATACATTTATATCCTTTAACAATACTAATCATAGCTAAACTAAAGCCAGTATTACCAGAGGTCGTTTCTACAATAGTAGCACCTTTTTTAAGTATGCCTTTTTTCTCAGCATTTTCTACAATATGCAAAGCGATTCTATCTTTTGATGAATGGCCGGGATTAAAAGCCTCAAATTTTGCATAATAATTACCCGGTAGATTTTTGGTTATCTCATGAAGCTTTATAAGTGGTGTTTCACCTACTAAATCTAATATTGAATTCGTAATTCCTTTATTTCTCGTCATTCTAAACCGATTCTAAAAATAAATGTTATCGCTAAAAAAGTAGACAAAAGTAGTCAATAGTATTCTAAAAACAGACTCTTTTACGCTTTGCAATAACAATTATTTTTTCTCTCACTTTTCAAATGCAAAAGTACGCTTAAAACTTAAATATGTAAACTGTTTTTAAAACTTAATTTTTAACAGTTTGTATTTTATCCTCTAAAGCTAAAAAGAAAGTATACATTTTAGCGGTTTCTTTTAAAGAGTCAAATCGACCAGAGGCACCTCCATGGCCTGCATCCATATTTGTATCTAGTAGTAATAAATTTTTATCGGTTTTTAAGTCTCGTAATTTGGCAACCCATTTAGCTGGTTCCCAATATTGTACTTGAGAATCATGAAAACCAGTAGTAACCAAAATATTAGGATAATCTTTAGCCTCTACTTGGTCGTAGGGTGAATATGATTTTATATAATCGTAATACTCCTTGTCATTTGGGTTTCCCCATTCGTCGTACTCTCCTGTTGTTAGAGGAATGCTATCATCTAACATTGTGGAAACGACATCTACAAAAGGAACAGAAGCTATAATTCCGTTATACAATTCTGGGTTCATATTTATAATTGCGCCCATTAGCAAACCACCTGCAGACCCTCCCATTGCATATAAATGCTTAGGTGAAGTAAACTGATTATCAATTAAATATTGAGAACAATCAACAAAATCATTGAAAGTATTTTTCTTATTCAACATTTTACCATCGTCATACCATTCTCTACCTAAATACTCGCTTCCACGAATATGCGCCAAAGCATACACAAAACCTCTATCTAATAAGCTTAGTCGTGTTGTAGAAAAACTATCTGAAATGGTATATCCATAAGAACCATAAGCGTATTGTAAAATAGGTGTACTTTTAGTAAGCGCTGTATCTTTATGATACACCATAGAAATTGCCACTTCTTTACCGTCTCTCGTCGTTGCCCAAACACGTTTACTTATATAATTTTCTTTATTAAATTTATTCCCTAAAACTTCTTGCTCTTTTTTAATCTCTTTTGATCGATCGTTCATATTAAAATCAATCACAGAACTTGGTGTTGTAAAAGAATTGTATGAATACCGAATTACATCAGTATCAAAATCTGGATTTGCATAAACGCCAACAGAATAAGTTTCTTCGTTAAAAGGTAAATAATAATCTTCTTTTTTGTCCCAACGTTTAATTCTTATTTTATTTAAACCATTGGTACGTTCTTCTAGAACTAAAAAATCTTTAAATATCGAAAAATCTTCGAGTAATGTATCGTCTCTATGCGGTATTACATCTACCCAATTTTCTTTACCTGTTTTAGAGACAGGCGTTTTCATCAACTTAAAATTAATAGCATTGTCTTTATTGGTTAGCAAATAAAAATGATCTTCAAAATGAGACACACTATATTCTAAATCTCTTTCTCTTCCCTGAATCATTGTAAATTCTCCCGTTGGATTATCAGCATCCAAATACTGTGATTCTGATGAAACAGTGCTGTAAGAACCTATAATAATATATTTATCTGATTTAGATTTTGTTACATACGTACCGAATGTATCATCTTTTTCATGAAAGACCTCTACATCTTCAGATGTTGGTGTTCCTAAAACATGCCTATACACACTTGAACTTCGTAAAGTTACAGGGTCTTTTTTTGTGTAAAAGATTGTTTTGTTGTCATTTGCCCAAACTGAACCGCCAGAAGTATTTTCTATAATATCTTTATAAATTTCACCCGTTTCAAGGTTTTTAAAGCGTAAAAAATATTGTCTTCTACTTACAGTATCTGTTGCAAAAGCTATGAGTTTATTATCATTAGAAACATTTAATCCTCCCAATTGATAGTAATCGAAATTCTTCGCCATTTCATTTACATCAAAAAGTATTTCTTCTTTTGCTTCTAAACTTTCTTTTTTACGACTATAAATAGGATACTGATTCCCCACCTTGTAACTTGTAATGTAAAAATATCCATTATCTTTATATGGCACAGAAGAATCATCCTCTTTAATTCTACCCTTCATTTCTTCGAACAATTCTTCTTGAAATGGTTTGGTATCTTTTGTTACTAAATTATAATAAGCGTTTTCTTCTTCAAGATAACTAACTACTCTTTTAGTATGAGCATCTTTTTCTACCGCATTTTTCTGATCATCGGACAAACGCATCCAAAAATAATTGTCTACTCTTACATCTCCGTGTTTCTCTAATTTTTTGGCCTCTTTAGTTGCTAAAGGAACTTTTGCATCCGTACTTTTCATGGTCTTATTTTTACAAGCGGTTGCAAATGTAAGACTTAAAACAATATAAGGAATAACTATTTTTCTCATTTTTAGGTAATTTGAATTCTTTATAAAACACTAAATTAGTTTTAAATTTAAAAATAAAAAAAACGATGTTTGAAAACTTATCTGGAATGATGGAAAACCTTAAAGGTGCACAACAAAAAGTAGAAGAAACAAAAACAAGATTAAACTCGGTTTTGGTTAATGAAGTTGCTGCCGATGAAAAATTAAAAATAACATTAACAGCAAATAGAGAAATTAAATCCATTTCTATTGATAATTCACTTCTTGCTAACGCTGAAGAACTAGAAGATTATTTAATAATTGCTTTAAATAAAGCCATAAAAAAAGCATCAAAAATTAATGAAGTAGAAATGGCTCTTGCTGCTAAAAGCGGTATGCCAAACATACCAGGAATGGACATGTTTTAAAAATAAAAATACTTTTACCAACGGATAATTATTTCTTTACATGTTAAAATAAAAATTAAGCAGATGACAGATGGATTATTCGGTAAAAAAAAAATAAAATATTTAAAGTACTCCCAACAGAGAAACAATAAACAACAACGCATATAAAGACAATGTTATAATGGTAAACACACCAATAAACTTATAATGAGATTTTAACATTTTAAATGCACCGGCCAAGGTTTCATTATTTTTAGTTGTCAATGCTTTTTTCATCTTGCTAGAAAACTGTAATAAATAATACACTGGAAAAAAGTATATAATTGATAAAACTAAATAAGTAATGGCAAACGATAAGCCTAAACTTTCTGGAATACCTGGTTGTACTTTTGCCGCCATATTAAAAATTGATGAAGAAAAAGCGGCAAGAACCAACATGAATAATATTAAAACAAAACCTAGGATTGATAAAAACCTTGTCCATTTAACCGTTTCTTTTAAAAAGCTTTTTGAAGTGTTTTTTAAAGTTAATTGCTCTAATTGTGTGATTGGTTTATTTATCATAATACAAAAACTTTTATTTAATTATACCCAAAAATAAAGAAAAAAAAGAAGCCACGAAATCACAAATCTAACTTTGTCCTCCGTGGCTAAAATAGAAATCTAATTCCTTATTTCTTAAACTCAAAAATTGTTTTCTTAATAATAGTTATACAATCCATTAATTGAGATTCATTCATTACCAAAGGTGGCGCAAAACGAATAATATTGCCATGTGTAGGTTTCGCTAACAAACCATTTTCTTTTAATTTCATGCAAATATCCCAAGCTGTGGAACTATCCTCCGTATCGTTGATTAAAACTGCATTTAATAAACCTTTTCCCCTTACCGAAAGTACTAAATCATTTTCTTTTGCGAATTCTGATAATTCCCCTCTAAAAATAATTCCCAATTTCTCGGCATTTTCGGAAAGGTTTTCATCTACAGCCACTTTTAACGCAGCCATAGCCACTTTACAAGCAATTGGATTTCCACCAAATGTAGAACCGTGCTCGCCTGGTTTAATTGTCATCATAATTTCATCATCAGCTAATGCTGCAGAGACGGGAAATACCCCACCAGAAAGGGCCTTTCCTAAAATTAAAATATCGGGTTTTACATTTTCATGCTGACAGCAAAATAATTTACCAGTTCTTGAGATACCTGTTTGCACTTCGTCTGCAATAAAAAGTACATTTTTAGATTTACATAATTCATAAGCTTTCTTTAAGTAACCATCTTCAGGTACAACAACCCCTGCTTCTCCTTGAATAGGTTCTACCATAAAACCAGCAATATTCGGATCTTGTAATGCTTTCTCTAAAGCTTCTAAATCATTGTATTTTACAATTTCGAAACCAGGAAGATAAGGTCCATAATCGTTAAATGCACTCGGATCTGTAGAAGATGAAACAGCAGCCAATGTTCTTCCCCAAAAGTTATTTTCAGCAAATAAAATTTTAGCTTTATTCTCAGGAATTCCCTTCACTTTATAGCCCCATTTCCTGCATAGTTTTAAAGCAGTTTCACCTCCTTCAACCCCAGTATTCATGGGTAAAATTTTATCATAACCAAAAAGATTAGTCACATACTTCTCATACTCTCCTAAAACATCATTATAAAATGCTCTTGAAGTTAATGTTAGTATTTTTGCTTGCGCAATCATTGCTTCGATAATTTTGGGATGACAATGCCCTTGATTTACAGCAGAATAAGCTGATAAAAAATCATAATATTTTTTCCCTTCTGCGTCCCAAACATGAACACCTTCTCCTCTACTTAAAACTACTGGTAGTGGATGATAGTTGTGAGCACCATATTTATTCTCTAATTCCATTACCTCTTGCGAAGTCAGTTTACTTTGAGTAGTCATTGTTTTTGTTTTAAATGTTTATAATTAAATAACCATTCCTATTCTACCTTTATACTTTTAGCGAGAGCCAAAAATTCAGCGTGGGAAAGAAATCATCCCCGAAGTTCTACAAAAATAGTTAATTAAATAATTCTATCAAATTAATGAATGGTTTATAAAACTAAAACAGAAGCAAGAAATTGAGTGATAAAATTTAAGTAAAAGGAAAACTAATTAAATGAGTAGTCTTTTTTGTTTCATCAAACTATATTTTACCTAATTTTGCAATCTATAAACAATTAAAAATGCCACGTAGAGAACGAAATAAGTTTGTAAAAAAGAATCAAGTTTTAGAATTAAGAATTGAGGATTATGCTTTTGGAGGAAAAGGAATTGCCAGAATAAAATCTGAAGAAGGTAGTTTTGTCATTTTTGTACCAAATACTTTACCTGGCCAATTGGTAAAAGCACAGATAAGTAAGTCTAGTAAAAATTATGCAGAAGCTAAATTGATAGATGTTTTAGAACCATCTAAAGATGAAGACGAAGTGCCTTTTCAAGATATTCCTGGAGCGCCTTATATTCAACTTCCTATCGAATTACAGCATAAATACAAGAAAGAAAGTACACTTACATTATTTAAAAAAATAGGAAAAGTAGAAAATATTGAAGATCTATTTGATGAGTTTGTAAGCTCTCCAAACCTATTTCACTACAGAAATAAAATGGAATATGGTTTTTCTGCTATCGGATATGATAGAATCGCAAAACGTGATAAAGATGAATTTACTTTAGGTTTTAAAAGACGTGGTGTTTGGTGGATGGGAGATAATTTAGAGAAAGATTCTGGTTTATTTGATAAGCAGCTAGAAGACAATCTAAAAAACATTAGACAATATTGTATTGAAACGGGTTTAGAACCTTGGCATGGACCAAAAAAGACGGGTTTCTTTAGATATTTTGTTGTGAGAAAATCTTTTAAAACAGATGAGCTATTATGTAATTTAGTAACCACGTCACCAGAACTAGAAAATTTTGATTTACAAAAATTCGCTTCTTTTCTAAGAGGTATTTTTGGAGATCGTTTAGCTGGTTTACTTCATACTATTAACGATGAAACGGGTGATAGAACAATTGCGACTGCAGGAACAATTGATTTAGTCTATGGAAAAGATAAAATTGTTGAAGAATTATTAGAATTAAATTTTGAAATTAGCATGAAAAGCTTTTTTCAAACAAACCCAAAATGTGCAGAAAAACTTTACACTAAAGTTGTAGAATACGTTTTAGAAGACAAATCTAAAGTAGACAATACGGTTGTTATGGATTTATTCTGTGGAACAGGAACCATTGGCCAGATTGTTGCTTCTAAAAGTAAAAATGCAAAAATTGTTGGTGTAGATATTGTTGCTTCAGCAATTAAAGATGCAAAAAAAAATGCAAAAAGAAATAACATAGAAGGTTTACAATTTTACGCAGCAGATGTTGGTAAATTTTTAATTGCGCATCCTGAATATCAGGATAAAATAAAAACCATTATTCTAGACCCTGCGAGAGCAGGAATTGCACCAAAAACATTGCGAAAAATAATTAAATTAAACGCGGACAGAATGGTGTATGTTTCTTGTAATCCTGCAACACAGGCAAGAGATACAGAATTATTAAGAGATGCTGGTTATCAAATGAAAAAAATTAGTTTGGTAGATCAATTTCCACATACCTCTCATATTGAGACTGTGGTTTTATTTGAGAGATAAAAGCAGAAATAAAGTTGAGTTACGTTAATTATAATTCACTTTTATTTCTCTTCTATCTTTATGTAATCTAAAGTCTTTATAAGTATTATTAATATCTAATTGGACAATATTAGAATGAGACTTCACATTAATTAAAAATTCATTTTTAATTGTAACTGACTTTATGTTTTCTTTATATTTTGATAAGAAACAAGTTACTTTTGTATGATGTTCATCTGATTTTATTTCTAAAACTTGAGGTACTATTTTTTCACCATCAAACTCCCAACTCGTTGTTTTATCCAGATATTTACTAAAGTCTTCAATAGAAACCTTTAAGCTTTTAGAAACGGCAAACTTAATAAAGTTTTCTTCATCAAAATCTATTTCTAGCATCAATACATGCCCCCTTTTTACAACATTAAAAGTAGCAGAAATCGATTCATGTAAATTGTTTGTTTTACATATGTTGAGAAAAGCTAAAAAAGTAAAAATTAAAATTTTCATCGTATAATGATTTTAATTGTTCCCAGCAATATTCCTTCTCTTAGAATACTTAAAACATAAACTCCCGCATTAGTTATCGTGTTTATTTCTAAAACTCCCATACCTGTTTTTTCAAGAACCAGTTGTCCATTGATTGAAAATAATTGAACCTGATATTTTTCTAAATTAGTAGATATTACGGAAAAATCACCATCATTCGGATTTGAGTTTATATAATATCCTAAGTCTTTTAAATCAAAATCTTGTGTACTTAATGTAGCTCCACAACTTTCATCAAAATTAGTTGAAGGATTATCTGTTGCAAAAGGGTTTATACTTGCATTGGTATCATCACAATCAAAAGACGTTACAAAACCGTCTCCATCTGCATCAACCTCATTTAAAGCACCGGCACTACTAATAAAACTATCATTAAAATTACCTTTTATACACCTAGAAATTTGTGGAAAATCTTTAGTTACCACATAATAATATTCAAAAGTTTCCTCTCCTTGAGCTGAAGTTAATGTAACAGAAGCTTCAATTCCGTTACATTCATCTAAATCTCCCTTTCCTGCAAGGTAACCAAAATCATTGGTGTATTTTCCTGAATAAGAACCACAAGGTGCACTAATTCCGTCTCCAGGACGTACACCACTTTTTAACTGAAAACTTGGAAACATTTCTTTAATATTACCCTCTTTATCAGGACCAAAACGATACAACACAGGAAAACCATCTGCAGCCCAACCAACTTGTAACACTTCTGTTGGTGGCGAATTAAGTGTAGAAATACCTTGTTCTAATTCCTCTACATATTCAAACATATTACCGTGGTAATGATAGCCTGAATTAGGGTTTACATGAGCAGATGCACAGTCTAAAGCAACAAAACCTCTACCATCTCCAATATTTGTTGTGGGTTCAAAAACCCAATCCCAATTGTATTGGCCAGTATTAGCATCTTCAAAAATAAAAGGTGTAGCTGGCGCAGGCATGATATACACTCCGTTTAAAGCAATACCAAAAAAGTTAACTGGTCTTCCGTTAGCCCTTGTTAAACTAGTAACTTCTCCAGATAAAATCGGATTTAAATCAAATTTATAAACTCTGTAATAAGGTTCTGGTATTCTGTCTGCAACATAATTAAAAGTATGATTGGGGTAGTTATTAGAATATACTACTCTATCATTTTGTTCTATAAATTCGTAATAAACACTCGGGTTTGATGGCGTGTAACTACAATCTATATTATCATAACTTAAAACATCTGTAGTTTCACAATTACTATTACAATCATCAATAGTAGTTTCTGTACCGTTTTTAATGCCATCATTACAAGACCAACTATTTCTAATTGTTTGTGCCTCTTGCTTTAGCATCGTTTTTATTGTTTCTTGTTCTGTGGTTAAGTTCCCTATTAAATTAGTTTCTTCTTTAATATCTGTAATCAGATTATAAAATTCTTCTCTACCATTTTCATCCTCAATTAACTTATACGTATCATTTCGAGTTGCCCAAAGTTCTGTATCACTACTTTCGTAATCTGTATAATTTATTCCTTTCGAAACCTGGTTTGCAAATGACAAGACAGGTTTTAAACTTAAACTATTATCTGATCCACCTAATAATGGCACTCCTGCCAATTCTAAAATTGTAGCATGCAAATCTGTAGCTTGCACTAAACTTGTTTCCACTTCATTTACTCTTTCTACAGATTTACCTGCAATAATTAGTGGAACTCGAATTCCGCCCTCGTAAATTGATGCTTTTGCATGCCCACTTGGCCAATAATTGTTTGCTTGACCGGGTGTACCATTATCACCAATAAAAATAATTACTGTGTTTTCTAATGTTTCATCATTCAAACTTGAGATTAGTCTGTTAGTTTCATAATCTAAATTCTCAATCATAGACAAGTATGTTGTTCTATTATTTGATGGAGTAGTTGTATAAGTGCCCTCTGGAGGTGTTTGAAAAGGTTTATGAGGAGCTACATGGGCTAACCATAAAAACCAAGGTTTTGTTTGATTATCTATCCAAGATATTGCGTTGTTTGTTAAATGTGTAGTTGCATATTCATCTACTTGTTCTTCAACTCCTTCCGAATTTACTTTTGTCCAGCTGTAATAATCAGGAACTTGACTTGTAAAAACTCCTTCAAAATAAGGTACGCCAGAATCTTTTGGGTGACTATAATTACTAGTACTACTTCCTCCAATATGCCATTTACCAATAAGCCCCATGCTGTAATCTGTTATACTTTGCTCTTTTATTTTAGTAAATAAAGAAGTGTGGCTAGTCTCTAAGATTAATGGCGGTCTCATAACTCCTGTTTTAACCCCGAATTTACCACTCATTATAGCAGCACGTGTAGGTGAACATTGAGGAGCAGCCCAACAATTGGTAAAAGAAAGTCCTTTTTCTCTAAAAGAATCTAATGTCGGCGTAACAGGCAAATCTCCCGATATTCCAAAACCAGGCGTAGAATCAATCCCCATATCATCTGCAATTATCAGCAATATGTTTGGTGATTGTTGTTGACTAAAACATGTGAATGTAAAGATAAATAGTACTAAACTTATTTTTAAAATTCTCATTTATTTATTTTTATTTTTGAAATATATTTAAGCTCACTAAAGAATTGTTAAGATATATTAAACATTAGACCCTAAAAATCAGCAATAGTTTAATTTTAAAACTATTTAATATTTAATTCATAAATATTTTATTACTACTTCTCTAAATATAATAAACAAAAAACAGGAAATAATTTTGTAATCATTTAATTACATTTGTAAGATAATTAAAAAACTAGAAATTCTTTTATGAGACCATTGATTTAAGATTATCAGCTAAACAAAAGGGTGATATAAATCAAGTAATAATAATCTGTTAAAAATTTGATGATGAAAAAATTAACTGAATTCGAAATATCAAAAAAGTTAGAAAATCTTATCGATTGGGAATATTCTGATAATGCATTACACACAGACTTTGAATTCGACAATTTTAAAGACTGTATGTCTGCAATGAATAGAATTGCTTTTGAATGTGAAGCTTTAAATCATCACCCAGAATGGACAAATAATTATAACACCTTAGATATTATACTTAAAACACATGACGCTAATGGTGTAACAGAATTAGACTTTAAATTAGCAGAAGCTATAAATAAAATTGTAGAAGTTGAGGAATAATATGAGAAAAATAATGCCTCTAATAAGTTTTTTTTTACTAATAAATACGTCTTGCGAAAAAGATGATTTTTGTATTAAAAATCCCATTACTCAAAGTTTAATAATAAATTTTTATGATGATTCGAGTAAAGAAACTCTAAAGAATGTTAAAAATTTATACGTGTGGGCTGAAGGGAAAACAGATAGTCTCTTTATAAATCAGACAATAAACACAATTACGTTGCCATTGAATAGTTCAGCTACAGAAACTATCTATAATTTTTCCAAAGAAAATGTTGTCAATCAGTTTACGATAACATACAATCCTGTAGATGAATACGTTTCTAGATCTTGTGGTTATAAAGTGATTTTTAATGATATTACTTTTTCATCAGATAATTCATGGATTATAGGTTTTACTCCAGAAACATTAACAACTATAGAAAATCAAGATGAAGCACATGTACAAATATTTCATTAGTATTTGTTTCCTTTTCGTTTTTGTTGATGGATTTTCACAAGAACAAAAAATAGATACACTAATAAACTCTAAAACAGATTCTATTATTTATAAAACTAATTACGGGTTGAGATTAGGTGTTGACATCAGCAAACCAATATTAGCTCAATTTAACAGTACTTATAGTGGTTTTGAAATTGTTGGAGATTATAGAATTAAGAAAAACTTATATATAGCAGCAGAGGCCGGCTATGAAAAAGAAACAACATCAGAGGATTATACAAATTCAACATCAAAAGGGAATTATATAAAACTAGGTTTTAATTATAATGCTTATCAAAACTGGTTAGATATGAATAATGAAATCTTTATTGGTTATCGTTACGGTTTTAGTCTTTTTGAGCAAACTTTAAATAATTACACTCCAAATGTAAATACCTCGTATTTCCCGGCAACAACGAATACAACTCCTTTAACAGCAATGGATCTAACCGCTCATTGGTCAGAGCTTGTATTTGGTTTCAGAACAGAAACATTTAAGAATTTTTTTATCACATTTAGCGGTTCTTATAAAGTTATGATGGATGTAAAAGAACCTGAAAATTTTAAAACATTGTTTTCTCCCGGATTTAATAGAATATTTGAAACCGGCACCGGTTTTGGGTTTAGTTATACACTTACTTATTTAATACCTTTTAAAAAGAAATAGAAAATTAGTTTATTGAATTTTTAGTAACTTTAACCCCCTTTACTCATAAAACATAATAACATGAAGAAAATACCTAGTGTTAATTTAGTAGATTTCTTATCTTCTGATAAAAGCAAAAAGCAACAATTTATTGATAAAATTGGTTATGCATACGAGAACATTGGTTTTGTAGCTCTAAAAGGACATTTTTTAGACGATAAACTAGTAGAAAACTTATACACAGAAATAAAAAACTTTTTTGATTTACCAATTGAGACAAAAGAGAAATATGAAATTCCTGGTATTGGTGGGCAAAGAGGTTATGTTTCTTTTGGTAAAGAATCAGCCAAAGGAAAAAAAGAAGCCGATTTAAAAGAATTTTGGCATTTCGGGCAATACGTAGACAGCGACTCGAAATATGCAAAAGAATACCCAGAAAACGTTATTGTAAAAGAATTAGCAAAATTTAATGAAGTTGGTAAAGAAACATACCAAATGTTAGAAAAAACGGCAAAATACGTTTTACGTTCTCTAGCACTGCATTTAGGCTTGGACGAAATGTATTTTGATGAATATATTAAAAATGGGAACAGTATTTTGCGCCCAATTCACTATCCACCAATAAAAACCGAACCTAAAGGTGCAGAAAGAGCTGCGGCTCATGGAGACATTAATTTAATCACTCTATTAATGGGCGCCCAAGGAAAAGGATTACAAGTTCAAAACCATGAGGGAGAATGGATTGATGCCATGGCAGAACCAGATGAAATTATGATAAATGTGGGCGATATGTTATCTCGACACAGTAACAAAAAGTTAAAATCTACCATTCATAGAGTCGTAAACCCTCCAAAAGAAATGTGGGGAACCTCTCGTTATTCAATTCCATTTTTTATGCATCCTGTGTCAGATATGAAATTAGATGTTTTAGAAAACTGTATTGATACTGAAAATCCAAAACAGTTTGATGATATTACTGCTGGAGAATTTTTAGACCAACGTTTAAAAGAATTAGGATTAAAAAAATAGTTATAGCTCATTAAGTATTCAGTTAACAATTAAAAGTTTATTGAATAACGCTTAGAAGTAATTCTCGCTTTTTATTATATCTTTTTGTTAAATAAATAAAAAGAATGCCATTTCGATCTAAGCCAAACTTAATTTCCGACAAATGGCATGATAAATAATTAAATTTTACAGTTAGTCGTCCACTGACAGCTTTAAATTGAATAACCAAACTGCATTAAATGGATTTTAAAGATCAACTTAAAAACTTATTTCCAGAACACAAAGAAACTGTAGAACCTTTAAAAGATAAATCAAATATTTGGTTACAAGATGACCCCATTATTTGTAAATACGAAAAGCGAAAGGGAAAACCAATCACCATTTTAGAGGGTTATACAGGCGCTACATCAGACTTTAAAATACTAGCTAAGGAAATTAAAACAAAACTCTCTGTTGGAGGAAGTTTTAAAGACGACAAAATCATTATTCAAGGAGATTTTAGAGACCGAATAATGACAATGCTAAAGGATAAAGGATTCAAAGTAAAACGTGTAGGCGGTTAAGGCTTTGTAAAAACGGTAAAATAAATTCGTTAATAGTCAAGTTTTCTTCTCTTATAAAATCTTCTGTAAAAAACATAACTAATTAATGTTTAATTGCTTAATGAGTAGTGATCGGAAATCGCAAAAGGTTTAATCTGAATTCTACAAGGAAAAATACAGAAATACTAAAAAACCAAGTAAACTTTAATTATTAATTTTGTGATGAAAATTCATATATTCGAGAAATACTAAAAAAAATTACAAATCAAATCCTAATATGTCAATAAAACAATCCGAACTAATCTTAAATCCAGACGGAAGTGTTTATCATCTAAATTTAAGACCAGAACATATAGCTGAAAATATAATATTTGTTGGTGATCAAGATAGAGTTGATAAAGTATCAAAATACTTTAATACTATTGAGTTTACAACTCAAAAACGTGAATTTAAAACAACAACAGGAACTTATAAAAACAAACTTTTTTCTGTTATTTCTACTGGTATTGGGCCAGATAATATAGATATTGTACTAAATGAATTAGATGCACTTGTAAATATTAACTTAAAAACAAGAATACCAAAAGAAAATCTTACTTCTTTAAATATTGTACGAATCGGTACTTCTGGATCTTTACAAAAAGATATACCAGTAGACTCTTTTCTCCTTAGCTCACATGGTTTAGATTTAAACGGAATGCTTCACTCCTATCAAATTGATACAATTTCGAATCCAGACATTGAAAACGCCTTTGTTCAACATAGCAATTGGAGTATTAAAAAATCGCATCCAATTGTAATTAAAAGTAGTAAAGAATTAGAAAACAAATTAAAATCAAATAAAATTTTTGAGGGAATAACAGCGACTGCAGGAGGATTTTATGGTCCACAAGGAAGAATTTTGCGCTTAGCTTTACAAGACAATAATTTAAACAATCTAATTGATAGTTTTAGTTTTAACGAACATAGAATTACAAATTTAGAAATGGAAACTTCAGCTATTTATGGGTTATCAAAATTATTGGGTCATAAATCGTGTTCTATGAACGCAATTATTGCAAATAGAGCTAATGGAACTTTTAGTAAAAACCCAGGTAAAATTGTGGATGAATTAATAGAATATACACTCAATAAATTAGTTGAATATAATGACTAACCTGAAAGTTGGTGGAGTTCCAGAACATTTCAATTACCCTTGGTACTTAACCTTGAAAGACAAAAAATATAGCGAACATAATATCAATCTACGTTGGCAAGATTATCCTGGAGGAACGGGAGAAATGTGCAAAGCGTTAAGAAATGGTGAAGTAGACATTGCCATTGTTTTAACTGAAGGTATAATCAAAGATATTACTGATGGAAATCCTTCTAAAATTTTACAGACTTTTGTAAACAGCCCTTTAATCTGGGGTATTCATGTAGGTGCAAAATCATCTTTTAAAAAAATTAAAGACCTAGAGCACGCAACAATAGCGATAAGTAGATTTGGTTCTGGCTCTCATTTAATGGCAATTGTAAATGCATATAACCAAGGTTGGGATATTTCAAAACTAAAATTTAAAGTTATTGGTGATTTACAAGGAGGTATCGATGTCCTTACAAATGGTGAAGCAGATTATTTTATGTGGGAACATTTTACGACAAAGCCATTAGTCGATAATGGTATTTTTAGAAGATTAGATGATTGCCCTACTCCTTGGCCTTGTTTTGTGATTGCTGTGAGAAATGACGTTTTAAAAAATAATTTTCAAGAAATAAAAGAGGTTTTAGAAATTATAAATTATCAAATAAAAGACTTCAAAAAAATAGAAAATATTGATAAAACCTTGGCAAAAAGATATGGTCAAAAATTAAAAGACATTCAGGAATGGTTGAAGATAACTGAATGGAATGACGGAAAACCTATTACTAAAAATTTAATTACTGGCATACAGAATAAAATGTTGCAGTTTAACGTTATTGAAGAGAAGAAAAACCCAGGTAAGTTTATAAAAAATATGTATATTTAAAAAAAATAGTATTTATGAAAAAAGTAATATTTATTGCAGTTTGTATTATAGGAGTTATGTGTTTTTCCTCTTGTAGAAGCACATCAACATCTTGCGGTTTAGCAGACAATACAACAAAAATTCAAACAATATTAAATCAAGGGGAATTTTCTTAGTTTCTACTTGCATATTAGATTAGAAATTAAAGAATCCGCTAGAAGCGGATTTTTAATTTTATTTTAATGGAAATGAAGAGTAAACTATTAAATAGTTTTGCCTACCAATTTATAATAGTTTTATTTTCTTTTTGTAAAATCTCATTGGTTTTAGAAAAATGTTTACAACCAAACCACCCCCTCCATGCTCCCAAAGGTGATGGATGAGGAGCTTTAAGAATTGTATGTTTTTTTACATCTATTAATTTCATTTTACTCTCGGCAAATTTTCCCCAAAGTAAAAAAACAATATTTTCTTTTTCTTTTGAAATTTGCTCAATAACAACATCTGTAAAAATTTCCCAACCTTTTTTTTGATGACTTCCAGCCTCATGAGCTCTCACAGTTAATGTCGCATTTAATAATAAAACTCCTTGTCTTGCCCATTCAGTTAGGTCCCCACTTTGTGGAATTTCTGTATTTAAATCTGATGCTATCTCTTTAAAAATATTTTTTAGGGAAGGTGGATGTTTTATTCCGTCTTTTACAGAAAAACACAATCCATTTGCTTGGTTTTCGTCATGATAAGGGTCTTGACCAATAATAACCACTTTTAAATCTTTAAAAGAACAACTATCAAAAGCGGAAAAAATGTCATCTATCTTCGGAAAACATTGATAATTTGAATACTCTTTATTAATAAAACCAGTTAATTCTCTAAAATAGGGTTTATCAAATTCTGCAGATAAAATATTTTTCCACGATTCTGAGAGGTTTCGATGCATTCTTTATTATTTTTGTATAAATTTCAAAGATAGTACATTGAACAAAAGTATATCAACAAAAACATTACAAGATCTCGAATTTTCAACAGTTTTAAAACACGTTACAGAATATTGTATTTCTAGTTTAGGAAAAGAAAAAGTACTTAATATTGAGCCCATTAATAATAAAAAATACTTATTCAAAGAGTTAGAATTAGTTAATGAGTATGTATCTTCTTTCGAAAGCGAAAATAGAGTTCCAAACCATAACTTTGATAATATTACAGCAAGCATAAGACGTTTGGCGATAGAAAATAGTTTTTTAGAAACAAACGATTTTTTAAAAATAGCCACAACTTCACTTACCGTGAACGAACTAATTAAATTTTTTAAAAAAATTAAAACTCAATTTCCTACATTTTATGAGCTTTCTCAAAAAATAGAATTCACCACTTTTATAGATGATGAAATTAAGAATATTATTGACATATCGGGAGAGGTAAAAAACAATGCTTCACCAATTTTAAAACAAATACGAAAAGATATAAATAACGTACGAGGTAAAATTGGAGCTAGTTTTTCTAGTGCTTTATCTAAATCTATTGCCTCTGGTTATTTAGATGAAATTAAAGAGACTGTAATAGATAATCAAAGAGTTCTGGCTGTTTCTGCGATGCATAGAAAAAAAGTTCCCGGAAGTTTATTAGGATCATCAAAGTCTGGTAACATCGTGTACATTGCACCACAAGCGACACTTTCTTACAGCAGAGAATACCAAAACTTAGTTTATGATGAAAAACAGGAGATTATAAAAATATTACGATATTTATCGGCTACAATTCGGCCCTATGTATTTTTAATGGAAGAATACATTACCTTTCTAATTCATACGGATGTTGTCGGTGCAAAAGCAAAATACGCACAGGAAATAAATGCCATTTTACCAAAAATTTCAAAAGAGAAAAAGATCTCTTTTAAAAATGCTTATCATCCAATTTTATGGCGAAAAAATAAAGAGCAAAATTTAAAAACTGTTTCTCAATCTATTGAGTTAAATGACAAACAACAAATTATTGTTATTTCTGGCCCTAATGCTGGTGGAAAAAGTATTACCCTTAAAACGATTGGATTATTACAAATTATGATTCAAAGTGGAATCTTAATTCCGGTTGATGAACGAAGTCAAACTTATATTTTCGATACCGTATTAACAGATATAGGAGATAATCAATCTATTGAAAATCAATTAAGTACATATAGCTATAGGCTAAAAAATATGCGTAATTTTTTACATAAATGTAATGAAAATACATTATTTTTAATTGATGAATTTGGTACAGGCTCTGATCCAGAATTAGGTGGAGCTTTAGCAGAAATTTTCTTGGAAGAGTTTTATTATAAAAAAGCTTTCGGAATTATCACCACGCACTACTCTAATTTAAAAGTATTAGCAAATGAATTAGAAAACGTAACAAATGCAAACATGCAATTTGACGAACGAAGTTTAGAGCCATTATATAAATTATTTATTGGACAAGCAGGTAGTTCGTTTACTTTTGAAGTCGCACAGAAAAACGGTATTCCATTTAGTATTATCAATAAAGCAAAAAAACGTGTAGAGACAGAAAAAATACGCTTAGATAAAACAATCTCTAAGCTACAAAAGGAACGTAACAGATTACAAAAGAAATCTGAAAACCTAGAAAATCAGCATACAAAAGGTCAAATACATTTAGATAACTTACAAGAAAAAGAGCAACGTATACAAGACAAGTTATCTGGTTTTCAAGAACTTTACGACCAAAATCAAAAAATGCTTACGCTAGGTAGAAAAATAAATGAGTTACTGAACAAATATTTTCAAACCAATAATAAAAAAGAGTTAAATACGAACTTTAATAAATGGGCTGCAGAGCTAAAGTTAAAGCAAGTTATTAAAAAACCTCAAGTTCGTAAAACCAAAGCTCAAAAACAAAAAGCACAAATTGCAGAAAAAAAACAACAAGAAATTATTAAAAACGTAGAAAAAGAGGTTTTAGAGAAGGTAGTTCAAGTTAGAAAAGAAAAGAAAATTGAGGAAGCAAAAATAGCCAAAGAAAAATCGCTCTATGTTTACCAAATTAATGATCGCGTTCGAATTATAGATTCTAATACTATTGGTACTATTGATAAAATTGAAAAAAAGAGTGTAACAATAAACTATGGCGTTTTTACAACAAAAACCTCTCTTGTAAAAATAGAATTAGTTGAAAAAGCAAAAAAATAAATTATAAGTTTAATTGATAATTATACTCTTATTTTACAGAAGACTGATTGGATAAATACCATCCAGTAATATCAGAAATTATTGGCAAAAAATACAAAAATGTTACCTCAGGAAGTTGTGAAAAAAAATAGTAAAAATTAACCAGGAGGATTTACAAGGAACTAATTTCAAAATAAGTTTACAAAAAAGGTAGCTCTCAAGTTTTTGAGAGCTACCTTTTTTGTAATAACGAATTAAAATATAATTAGATGTTTTTTGCTAACCAATCTCCTACCTCTTTTGTTCCGTAAGATTTACCTCCATCGGCTAAATCTTCAGTTACAAAACCTGCAGTTAAAGCTTTATTTACAGCAGCTCTAATTGCTTTTCCTTCTTCTTGCAAGCCAAAGTTTTCAAACATCATAGCGGCAGATAAAATTGTAGCCATTGGGTTTGCAATATTTAAACCTGTTGCTTGTGGATAAGAACCATGTATTGGCTCAAACAAAGCATTGTCAATTCCCACGGATGCTGATGGCATTAATCCCATAGAACCAGAAATCACAGATGCTTCATCTGTTAAAATATCTCCAAATAAATTTTCCGTAATTAGTACATCATAACTATTTGGCCATTGTACTAAACGCATAGCAACTGCATCTACAAATTCGTAAGAAACAGTAACTTCTGGATAATCTTTCTCCATTGCTTGCACAGTTTCTCTCCATAATCTTGATGTTTCTAATACGTTTGCTTTATCTACACAGCATAATTTCTTACTGCGCGTCATTGCTAACTCAAAACCTTTTTTAGCAATGCGCTGCACCTCTGCTCTTGTATATACACAATTATCAAATGCAGTTTCTCCTTCTTCTCTTCTACCTTTTTCGCCAAAGTAAATACCTCCCGTTAATTCTCGTAAAAAGACTAAATCAGTTCCCTCAATCCTTTCTCTTTTTAAGGGAGATTTATCTAATAAAGAAGGGAACGTAAATGTTGGTCTTACATTTGCAAATAAACCTAACTTTTTACGCATTTTTAACAAACCTTGTTCTGGACGAACTGTCGCAGAGGGGTCGTTATCATATTTTGGATGCCCAATTGCACCAAATAAAACAGCATCCGAGGCTACACAAATATCATGTGTTTCATCTGGATATGGTTCGCCGACTGCGTCAATTGCAGCTGCTCCCGTCAAAGCTGGGGTCCAAGTAATTTCGTGATTAAATTTATTAGCAATTGCATCAGATACTTTTACTGCTTGATCAATTACTTCTGGCCCAATACCATCTCCTGCTAATAATGCGATATTTAATTTCATTCTTTTCTGCTTTTGGCTGTTTATTAAGAACAGCTTCTAATTTATAATATTCCTTTAATTTTATTTATTTTAATAATGTTGTCGGCAAATTTTTCTTATTGCACGAAAACCTGCCGAATAACTATATTATATTCAACATTTTTTCAGTAGCTTTAATTGCAGATACGGTTTGATCAGAATCCAAACCACGTGTAATAAACTCTTTTTTTTCTAATTGCCAAGTAATAATTGTTTCACATAATGCGTCAGAATTACTTCCTGGAGGTATTCTAACTGTATAATCTATTAAATCAGGCAAATCTTTCTTACTATGTCTTTTATAGAGTTTGCGCAATGCATTCATAAATGCATCGAATTGCCCATCACCTTGCGCATGTCCTTCATACTGCACACCTTCAACTTTTAATCGTAAAGTAGTGGATGGTTTCATACCTTTGGAATGTGCTAATAAATAACTTTCTACCACAACACGTTTTTCAATCGAATTACTATCTAAAACATCAGAAATAATGTATGGCAAATCTTCTTGAGAAACCACTTCTTTTTTATCACCTAGTTCTATGATTCTTAGAGTAACTTTCTTTAATTCATCATCATTTAAACTTATGCCTAAATCTTGTAAATTCTTTTGAATATTTGCTTTTCCTGAAGTTTTACCTAAAGCGTACTTACGTTTTCTTCCAAAACGCTCAGGCATTAAATCATTAAAATAGAGATTATTTTTATTATCACCATCTGCATGTATTCCTGCTGTTTGTGTAAAAACATTTGCACCCACAACTGGTTTATTTACCGGAATTCTAAATCCTGAAAATGTTTCAACGAGTTTGCTTACTTTATTCAATGCTTTCTCGTTCACTGTAATTTCTACATCGGAAAGAAAATCATTAATTATTGCAATAACACTTGCCATTGGTGCATTTCCTGCACGTTCCCCCATTCCGTTGATTGTCAAATGCAAACCATTTGCTCCAGATTTTATAGCTTCCATTACATTGGCAACTCCTAAATCATAATCATTATGACCGTGAAAATCAAAATGAAACATCGGATATTTCTCGCAAACCTCACTAATAAACTCAGCCGTCTCTTTAGGTGTTAAAACCCCTAAGGTGTCTGGTAATAATACTCGTTCTACATTTTGAGAAATTAAAAAATCTAAGTACTCAAAAACATAGGCTTTAGAATTTCGCATCCCGTTAGACCAATCCTCTAAATAGACATTTGTTTTTATATTATGCTTCGCTGCTAATTCAATCGTAGCTTTTATATCTGAAAAATGTTGTTGTGGTGTTTTTTTAAGTTGATGCTTTAAGTGATTTAAAGAACCTTTGGTTAATAAATTTTGAACTTTCGCACCAGCAGCAATCATCCAGTCGATAGATTTTCCTTCATCAACAAAAGTTAAAACTTCTATTTTATCTAACAGATTACGCTCGTTAGCCCAAGAAGTTATTTTTTTTACAGCTTGCAACTCTCCCTCAGAAACTCTTGCAGACGCTATTTCTAAGCGATCTACTTTTAGTTCTTCGAGTAATAATTTTGCTATTGTTAATTTTTCAGAAACTGAAAACGACACTCCTGATGTTTGCTCCCCATCACGAAGTGTCGTATCCATTATTTCAATCTTTCTCTTGGTCATTTAAATCAACTTAAAAATAAAGACTTTATTAGTTATATAATCTTGTTTTTACCGAAATAAAAATTTTGACTGCAACAAATATTAAATATTCAGTAATTAAAATGGTCTAGTTTCAGCAAAATCATTAATCTCATCTTCGATATTTTTTAAATAATCAATATCATCAAAACCATTTAACATATTATTTTTCTTGTACATATTAATTACAAAAGATTCGGACTCACCAGTTGCAACTAAAGTTACAGTTTGGTTTGGTAGATCAACCTTAATTTCTGATTTGGCATCAGCCATAATTGCTGCAAATAGGGTATCTGCAAATTCAGCTGAAACCTGAACAGGTAAAACCCCAACATTTAAACAATTATTCTTAAATATATCTGCAAATTCAGACGAAATTACGCAACGTAATCCAAAATCATATACAGACCAGGCTGCATGCTCTCTAGAAGAACCAGAACCGAAATTTCTACCTCCTACTAATATTTTAGAACCAGCATAAATTTCTTTGTTTAAAGGAAATTCTGCTTTCGGAGTTCCATCAGCATTATATCTCCAATCACGAAAAAAATTAATATCGAAATCTTTACGCTCAGTTGCTTTTAAGAAACGAGCAGGAATTATTTGATCTGTATCTACATTCTCTGTAGGTAAGGGATATGCTGTACTTGTTAGTACATCAAATTTATCGTAAGCCATGTTTTTATTATTTGTAAAGTTTTAAAAATTAATATTTTAGAACTTTAATACTTTCTAACTTTTATTCTAATAACGTTCTTGGATCTGTAACAACTCCTTTGATAGCAGAAGCTGCCGCAACGAGAGGTGAAGCTAATAATGTTCTTGATCCAGGCCCTTGCCTTCCTTCGAAGTTTCTGTTTGATGTTGAAACTGATAATTTTCCTGCAGGAATTTTATCATCATTCATTGCCAAACAAGCTGAGCATCCTGGTTCTCTTAAAACAAAACCCGCATCAGTAATTATCTTATCTAAACCTTCCGCTTTAATTTGATCTACTACTTTATGAGATCCCGGAACTAACCAAGCGGTAACATTAGCTGCTTTTTGTCTTCCGTTTACAATAGAACAAAATCCTCTAAAATCTTCTATTCGTCCATTTGTACATGAACCTAAAAATACGAAGTCAATTTCTTTACCAATCATAGAATCTCCCTCATTAAAAGACATATATCCTAAAGATTTTCGGTAAGTATCCACACCACCTTCTATGCTTTCAGCAGTTGGGATAGAGTTTGTTACCCCCATTCCCATTCCTGGGTTTGTACCGTAAGTAATCATTGGTTCAATATCTGAAGCTTTGTAATTAAATTCGACATCAAATTCTGCTCCCTCTTCAGTATATAAGGTCTCCCAATATTTCATCGCCTTGTCCCAATCTTCTCCTTTAGGAGTTTGAGAACGACCTTTTAAATAATCATATGTTTTTTTATCAGGTGCAATCATTCCTCCACGCGCTCCCATCTCAATAGATAAATTACATACAGTCATACGACCTTCCATAGACATGTCCTCAAAAACATCTCCTGCATATTCAACAAAATATCCGGTTGCACCAGAAGTAGTTTGTTTTGCTATAATATATAAAGCAACATCTTTAGCAGTTACCCCCAAACCTAATTTACCTGTTACGTTTATACGCATTTTTTTAGGTTTTGGCTGCATAATACATTGCGTAGACAAAACCATTTCAACTTCAGAAGTTCCAATACCAAAAGCAATTGCGCCAAAAGCACCATGTGTTGATGTATGAGAATCTCCACAAACAATTGTAGCTCCTGGTAACGTAATTCCGTTTTCTGGACCAACGACATGAACAATACCATTATTTACATCTCCCAACCCCCAGTGTGAAATACCATGTTTAGCAGCATTTTTTTCTAGAGCATCTAACTGATTTGAAGATAATGGATCTGATACCGGTAAATGTTGATTTATTGTTGGTGTATTATGATCTGCAGTTGCGAATGTACGTGAAGGATATACAACACTGTTTCCTCTATTTTCTAATCCTAAAAATGCTACAGGACTTGTAACTTCGTGGATAAAGTGACGATCTATAAAAAACACATCTGGCCCGTCTTTCACTTTACGAACTACATGTGAATCCCATACTTTGTCAAATAATGTATTTGCCATTTTTTTGTTTGGTTATAATCAACTATCAAAATTAACATTTTATAGTATTATACGAACCATAAAAGTGTTTATATTTATTATCCCCAATTAACAAAAACCACTTTATAAACCTAAAAAACAAGTAATTAACTTGTTTAAAAATACGATGTCTATTAATTCTAAATGGTAATTAAAAATTATATTTCTGAAGATAGTTTTATCGAAGCTCTTCAAGTTTTAAAGCAAATACAGTTTTATTAAAAAAAGGCAAACACTTTTGATAGTATCAGGGAAAATTAATTTCTAAAAGAAAACACTTATCTTTAAGTTTTAAATTTTAAAAAATGAAAACTGCTAAAGAATATTTTGATGAATATGCTGAAAGTCATCAAAACAAGACAAACCAATCTCTGCATTATATTTGTGTTCCCTCAATCTTTTTTAGTATTATTGGTTTGCTCATGAGTATACCTGCAACACCTATAGAAAACATCATAAATTTATCCAATCCTCTATTAGAAAATTGGGCAGTAATTGTTGCTCTTGGTATTTCAATTTTTTATCTGCGATTAGGATTTTGGTATTTAATTGAAATGCTATTTGTTATTTTAATAAGCATCATTGCTAATTTTTTGTTGGGAAATATGATTAACTTGCTTTATGCTTCAATTACTATTTTTGTTTTAGCTTGGGCTGGTCAGTTTTATGGGCATAAAATAGAAGGAAAAAAGCCATCATTTTTAAAGGATTTAGAGTTTTTATTGATTGGCCCGTTGTGGGTTATTCAGAAATTAAGAAAGATAAAATAACCGATGAAAGATAAAATAACATACGAGGACTTTCTAAAAGTTGATATTCGAATAGGAACAATTATTGAAGTCAAGGATTTCCCTAAGGCCAGAAAACCCGCGTATCAATTAAAAATTGATTTTGGAGATTTAGGAATTAAAAAATCAAGTGCTCAAATAACAGAATTGTATTCTAAGAAAGATTTAATGAATGCACAAATATCAGCTATTATCAATTTTAAACCTCGCCAAATAGCGAATTTCATGAGCGAAGTTTTGGTTATCGGAGTATATAATGTTGAGGGTAAAGTTGTTTTATTAAAAGCGAATAAAAATATTAAAAATGGTGATCAAGTTCGTTAAGTTTTATTCATGAACAATTTTAAAAAAATACATAAACAGGAATAAAACATATATCAATCATTAAAATTCATCAAATAGCAGCTACTTAATTTTTAGGATTGTTTAAAATTACTAATGCGCCAATTACTCCGGGAATCCATCCACAAAGTGTTAGTAAAAAGATAATACAGAAAGAACCACAACCTTTATCTATCACTGAAAGTGGTGGGAAAACAATTGCAAATAATACTCTAAAAAAACTCATTAATATATTTAATTGGTTACATAATTAAGACGTGATAATTTGTATTTTGTTACAAGAAAATTTTTTAACACATTGCAAAAAGCACTCATAGTTAAAGTAAAATCATAATTGCAATGAAAACAAATACAATTATTTGTCCCCATTTTAAGTAAAAACCTACTTGAGAATTTTGTTTTAAATAATTAGAAATACTACCTGCTAAAACAGCTATAATCCCAAAAATTATAAATGAAACCAAAATAAACACTCCTCCTAAGGTGTAGAATTGAATTATTGTAGAAATAGATTTCGAGTACAAAAATTGAGGAAAAAATGCTAAAAAAAATAAAGCAACTTTCGGATTTAATACATTCATGATAAACCCTTTTTTAAACAACTGAAATACTGATTCTTTTTTAATAGTATCATTAGACAAAAGTATTTTAGAATCTCCCTTAAACACTCGGTAAGCCAAAAAAATTAAATAGCTTGCTCCTATAACTTTAATTACAAAAAAAAAATTTTCATTTTCTTTGATAATTGCAGAAACCCCAAAAGCAATTAATGTAGTATGAACCAGACAACCAGTCATTAGTCCAAAAACGGTTGCTAAGCCATATTTTGTTCCATTAACAATACTTTGTGTAAGTACAAAAATATTATCTGGCCCTGGTGAAATTGACAAGATAGAGGTTGCAAGTGCAAAAGAGATAATAATTTCTATCATTTAGCAGAGTAAAAATATCTATTAAAAATAAATAGAATTTGTTGGAAATTAAGACTTCTGCAATATCGCTTTATTAATACGTTTTACCAAACTCGGTCCCTCATAAATAAAACCTGTATACAACTGAACTAAATCTGCTCCTGCATTCAATTTGTCTAAAGCGTCTTTTTCAGAATGAATTCCTCCTACTCCAACAATCGGAAAAGATTTATTAGAAGTATCTGCTAAATATTTAATAACTGCCGTACTTTGATTTTTTAAAGGCTGTCCACTTACACCACCATTTCCGATCTCTTCTATACGCTCTTTAGAAACTTTTAGATTTTGTCTATTTTTAGACGTATTAGAAGCTATTACGCCATCAATTTTTGTTTCATTTACCAAGTCTATTATTTCATCTAATTGAATATTATTTAAATCTGGCGCAATTTTTAATAAGATTGGTTTTTGTTTTTTTTCTTTAGAATTCAACAATTTACAGGCAGAAATTAACTCTTTTAAATAATCCTTATCATTCAGTTTTGCATGGCTACCAACATTAGGACAACTCACATTCAGTACAAAATAATCTACATAAGGATGCAAAGCTTTAAAAACTTCACAATAGTCTTCTGTGTAATTTTCTGGCTTCGTATCTGTGTTTTTACCAATGTTTCCGCCAATAATAACGTGACCACTGTTATTTTTTAAATTTTTTATCGCAGCCTCAACCCCATCATTATTAAAACCCATTCTATTAATAATGCCCTGATCGTCTTTTAATCTGAATAATCTTTTTTTAGGATTACCAGCCTGTCCTTTTGGCGTTACGGTTCCTATTTCAATAAAACCAAAACCAAAATTTGATAATTCTTTATATAATACAGCGTTCTTATCAAAACCCGCCGCTAAGCCAACAGGACTTTTAAAAGTAATTCCAAATAAGGTCCTTTCTAAACGTATGTCATCAACCACATATAAACTTCTAAAAACAAAAGAAACAAAAGGAATTTTACAAAGTGTTTTGATTAGAGAAAAAGTAAAATAATGAACTTTTTCAGGGTCGAATAAAAATAAAATTGGTCTTATAATCGATTTGTACATCCTATTCTATAATTAATTTAAATAACTTGCTTCTAGTCCTCAAAATTACAATATTTAATACTTATAAAACTCGAAAACACCTCCGAATTTAATAGTTATCCAATTTTTACTATTTTAGATGAAAATAAAAATCAATTTGGAAACTATCTTTAATTATTTTCAAACAATTCCTTCTGCACATAGAAGTTTAATTTTAATAGGTGGAATTACTTTTTTTTGGCTTTTAGAAGGGGCAATTCCTTTATTTAAATTCGATTACAAAAAATGGAAACACGCTTTTCCTAATCTTTTTTTCACATTTACAACCATACTCGTCAATTTTACATTGGCTTTTCTATTACTCCTAACTGCTGATTGGGTAGAAGTTAATAATTTTGGCTTGATTAACTGGATACCAAAAGCACCACTGTGGATCTATGTTGTTTTAGGTGTTTTGTTTTTAGATTTTTTTGGCGCTTATCTAGCACACTTTACAGAGCACAAAATCGCAGTTTTATGGAAGGTTCATTTAGTACATCATTCAGATCATAAAGTAGATACAACAACCGCAAACAGACATCATCCGTTAGAAAGTGTCATACGTTTTTCTTTTACATTATTAGGTGTTTTTCTGGTTGGAACTCCCATTGCAATTGTAATGATATATCAATCTATGTCTTTAATATTTACACAATTTACGCACGCAAATATAAAAATATCACCAAAGGTGGATAAATTGCTAAGTTACTTTATTGTATCTCCAGACATGCACAAAATACATCATCATTATAAGTTGCCGTATACAGATTCTAATTACGGAAATATATTTTCTATCTGGGATAGGATTTTAGGAACCTACATGGAAATGGATAGAGAAAAAATCATCTATGGAGTGAATACTTTTCCTGATGAAGTTAAAAATTCTTCATTGAAAGAGTTGTTGAAACAGCCTTTTCAAGAATATAAAAAACCGACTAGTTTGGAAGAAATATAATTTTTTGTTTTCTAAACAATAAGTTTAGCTTCCTATTACTCCTAACAAAAATAACAATTACACCATCTTCTGCAATCAATCGTTTTACTCAAAGTAATCACTTATAAAGTATTTCAGTTTTTTGAATATTCTAATTATAAATCAAATATCTTTTTCTGACCTTTTTAAATTTTTTCAAATCTTTCTTCCAAGATTCTCTGATTTTTTTTGCAGACAAACCCTGCTCCAATTGTTGTTGTAGTCTTTTTGTTCCAGCATGAATCGTGAAAGTATTACCAAAAAATTTTTCTGTTTTTGGAGTTTTTTTATAAGCATCAATCAACCACTCTAAATTTAAAGCACTTAATTTTTTAGTACTACTCAAATCTACACCATAACATATTTTTCCTTTTTCTTTTGGATATTTAGAACCAAAATTTGGTTTTGGAGTATAGCTAAAATTGTTTTTAGGAAAAAAAGATGCTCCATATCTTTGAAATTGAAATTCAGTTCCTCTCCCTGCATTAATGGTAGTTCCCTCAAAAAAACCTAAACTTGGATACAAGTTTATACTTTTGTCATTTGGTAAATTAGGTGAAGGTCGTGTAACTAAACTATATTCAGAATTATGCGTATAATTAACTAAAGGAATTACTTTCAAATTACACTGAACTCCATTTTTAAGCCATTTTTCACCATTTATCATTTTGGCATATTCGCCAATTGTCATTCCATAAACTACTGGAACAGGATGTTTACCTAAAAAAGATGTATGCTCCATTTCCAAAACAGGCCCATCAACATAGTGTCCATTTGGGTTGGGTCTATCTAAAACAATTACTTTCATACTAGCTTCTGCACATGCCTCCATTACATAATGTAACGAAGAAATATAGGTGTAAAAACGCACTCCCACATCTTGTATATCAAAAACTACAACATCTATTCCTTTTAATTCGTGGGCTGAAGGTTTCTTACTTTTTCCGTACAAGGAAACAATTTTTAAACCTGTTTTAGTATCAAAACCATCTTTTACAATTTCAGCAGCGTCGGCTTTTCCCCTAAACCCATGTTCTGGTGCAAATACTTTTTTTACGTTTATGTTTAACGAAAGTAAACTATCTACTAAATGAACAAATTTAATTTTTGAAAACTCCACCCCATTAACAACCTGTCTTGAAGGAATATCGACACCATATGATTCTGAATTAAATTTTTTAGAAATAACTGAAGTTTGATTTGCGACAACAGCAATATTTTTACCCTTTAATAATTTTAAATACAAATTAGTTCTTTCTGCCGCAGTTTTAATTTTTAAGCTTTCAGATTTCTCCTTTTTTACATTTATTTTTTCAACTTTTAAACCCGAGCTTTGAGCGCAAGAAATCAGCTGAAAATTCAGCATTAGAAATAAGAATAAATATGTACTTTTGAAAGGTATAAAATCAATCATTAATTTGAATTACGAGTTATTTATTGCAAAACGCATTATTGCTGGCAAAAAGTATAAAAATAGCATTTCGTCTCCAATAATAAAAATAGCAATTACTGCAATTTCGCTGGGAATCATTATTATGCTAATTGCTTTGGCAACCGGCTCAGGATTACAGTATAAAATTCGTGATAAAATGGCTGGCTTTAAAGGCCATGTGCAAATTATTAATTATGATGCAAATAATTCTGATGTTTCTGTAGTTCCCATAAAAAAAGACCAAGATTTTTATCCAAATTTTAAAAATGTAGATGGAATAAAAAACATTCAGGCTTTTGGAAATAAATTTGGAATTTTAAGGACCAAAACTGATTTTGAAGGCATCATATTTAAAGGTGTTTCTAATGATTATGATTGGACTTTTTTTAACGAATATATGATTGAAGGGAGAACTCCTAATTTAAATCTTCCAAGAACGAAAGAAGTTTTATTATCGCAAACAATCATAAATCGTTTGCAATTAAAATTGAATGACACCATCCTAGCTACTTTCGTAAAAACTGCCAATAGTAAATTAACATCAAATAAAAAATATACCATTGTAGGGATTTACAATTCTGGGTTTGCAGAATTTGACAAAAACATGATGATTGGTGACCTTAGGGAAGTTCAATACCTCAATAAATGGAAAGAAAACGAAATTGGTGGTTTCGAAATTATTTTGGATGACTTTAATAACATCCAAGAAAAAGGGGAAGAAATTTACAGTAATATTGGTGCAACTTTAAACAGTAAAACTATCATAGATAGTTACCCAACTGTATTTGAATGGATTCAACTTTTTGACAACAATGTTTGGTTTATCATAATCCTTATGATTCTAGTTGCAGGTATTAATATGATCACTGCTTTATTGGTTTTAATTCTAGAACGTGTACAAATGATTGGTATTTTAAAAGCCTTAGGAAGCACGAATACAAGTATTCGAAAAATATTTTTGTACAACGCTGCTTACCTAATTTTAAAGGGGCTTTTCTGGGGAAATATCATTGGTTTATCTATTATTTTTATTCAATATTATTTTAAAGTAATTACATTAAACCCAGAAACCTACTATGTAACAACTATGCCTGTTCACGTTTCAATTACATATATTTTATTATTAAATATCGGTACATTAATCATGTCATTTTTAATGCTGATTATCCCTTCATACATCATTACGAAAATCAATCCTTCGAAGTCTATTAAGTTTGCCTAATCTTTTAGCACTTTTCCAAAAAGTCTCGCTTTTCAAGATATATTTAACACAATTAATGGCAAAAACAACAATAAACGTTTAAGAATAGAGCTAACCTTGGGAAGGAGTTTAAAAAAAAGTATACCAAGGTTTTAGAATTGATTTCACACAATTAATACCTGTCTCCTTATTTTAGAACATATTTTTCACTAAAAGCAACATATATTCTATTCGATGCTCATTCTATGGTAGTAATTTTTAGTATTGAAAACTATCTTTAAATATTGGAATGATATTTTTAATTAAAAATTAGTTTTTCGAATGGTTTTACACCTAATTTTATTTGAGTAGTTTCAAATAAAAAATCATTTCATAATTCAAATTAAAATCTATCGAAGAGACGAAATCTATTTGGTATAGTTAAGTTAAAAATGTAATATTACAATGTGTTAAAAAAAATATTTTATGAAAAAACTATTTGCTTTTACTATACTATTTTTATGCATAAATAATTATGCACAAGAGTCTTTTACAGGGCATAGTTTTATTAATATTAAAGACGGCATACCTAAAGTTGGTGTTTCTTCTATAGTGCAAGACCATTGTGGGTTTATATGGATTGGAACTACTGGAACTGGTATTTACAAATTTGATGGTATAGATTACTACGCCTATAAAAATGATTTAGAAAACAGTGCTTCTTTAAGTAGTAATCTTGTTCAATGCGCTTTTGTTGATAGCAAAAAAAGACTTTGGTTTGGTACAGAAAATGGTTTGAACCTTTATGACAAAGATTTAGATCAATTTAAAAGGATATCATTAAAAAGTAAGTACAAAGAAAACATTTTAGATCTCGAAGAAGATACTTCAGGAAATTTATTAATTGGAACTGATAACACAGGGTTATTTAAATTAAACACATCTACTTTTGAAGTTGTTAAAGTTTTAAACAACACCAAAGAAGATCTCACAATACACAGCATAAAAAACACAAAACAAGGTAAAACCTTTCTAGGTACAAATCTTGGCTTAAAAGAAGTCGACTTTATAAACAATAAATTAATTCAAACAAGATTATTTACAGATACAGATAAATCAATAAACGCTGCAATAGAAAATTTATTTATTGATAATAATGATAATTTATGGATTGGGTTTTACGGAGGTGAAGGGGTTTATAAATGCGCACTAACAAATGATCGAAACAATAATATTATTCGTTTAGAGAAATTTGATTTTACATCGAAAAAGATAATGAAGACTATTCAATTATCTGATAAAACATTGATGATTGCTACAGAAAATGATGGACTTTTTCATCTGAAAGAAAATGGTACTTTAATTAAACATTATGTATCAAATAAAACCGAAGAAAACAGCATCCTACATAATTCAATTTGGGAACTATTTATAGATAAAAATGATAGAATTTGGATGGGATATTTTAACAGTGGTATTGCCGTTAGTGATCAACTTTTTGATAAATTTAAAGATCTAAAAAGCTTACGTAATAAAAAGAATTCACTAACTATTCCTTCCGTAACATCTGTTCTCAAAGATAAATCTGGAAATATATGGATGTCTACGGATGGCGGAGGTATTGATGTTTACAATCCTGTAACCGGAAAATTCACACATATAAATAAAAAAAGTAATGCCACTTATTCGGGTCTTAAATCTGACTATATAGTAAGTTTGTTCTTAGATTCTCGCGACAATTTATGGGCAGGAAGTTGGGATGAAGGTATCTTTCTTCTCAAGAAAGGCTCTAAAAAATTTATCAACTTTAATAGAACAAATAGGCCAGAAACAATTAACTCTAATGCTTTTAGAAGTTTCTCAGAGGATTCTAAAGGTAACGTTTGGATTGCGTCTTACTCTGATGGTTTAAACTCTTACAATTTATCGACAAACGAATTTAAAAAATACAATTCAAAAGAATTTCTTAAATATAAATATTTAGGTAATAAAGTAATGTGTGTGTCGGTTTCTTCTGATGATGTTGTCTGGGTTGGCACTGCCGATGGTTTGTTTAAAATAGAAGATTTAGGTGATAATAAGTTTGATATAATATCATTAGGCGAAAGAATGCAAAAAGAATATGGAAATTTATCTGATGTAAACCATATTCTCTCTATCTATGAATCTTCGGATAAAAATATTTGGATTGGAACACAAGGTGCAGGTCTTTGCATGTATAACAGAGAAAAAGATTCTTTTACTTGGTATAACAAACCTGCGGGACTCGGAGAAGAAAATATAGCAGCAATAATAGAAGATAATGATAAGAATATTTGGGTTAGTGGTAATTCTGGGCTAACAAAAATAAACTTAGAAGACAAAAAGTTCACCAACTTCACCTCTAGTGATGGTTTATTATCTAATGATTTTAACTTTGGAGCAGTATTTAAAGATGAAAAAGGAACTTTATATTTTGGTAATTATAAGGGATTAGATTATTTCAATCCAAAGGATATAAATACTAATTCAAGTCTTCCGTCATTACACTTAACCGATTTTAAACTATTTAATAAATCAGTTACACCAAAGGCAGAAAACTCTCCATTAAAAAAAGTAATTTCAGAAACAAAGAATATTGAGTTATCACACAAACAATCTGTTTTTACAATTGAGTTTACAGGTTTAAATTACACCAGGTCAGAAAAAAATAATTATGCTTATTATTTAGAGGGCTATGAATCTTCATGGAACTATGTCGGTCAAAAAAGAAGTGCTACATACACAAACTTAGATCAAGGAAACTATGTATTTAAATTAAAAGCATCAAATAATGATAATATTTGGAATGAAGTTCCCTTAGAATTAAAAATTACAATTCTTCCCCCATGGTGGAAAACTAAGTCCGCAATAATGTCTTATATTCTTTCTTTTATTTTTTGTATTTTTTTATTAAATATCCTAACACAAAAACGCCTGAAAGAAAAAGAAGAACTGAATAACCAACGTTTACTTCAAACCCAAAATGACGATTTAAATAAAAAGAAACTTCAATTTTTCACGAATATCTCTCACGAATTCAGAACACCTTTAACATTAATTATTAATCCTATTAAAGATATAATTAATAATAAAGAACTAAACCTACCTCAAAGTGTTAAAAACAAACACGCTATAATTTATAAAAATACGGATAGACTTTATCGATTAATTAATGAGTTAATGGATATTAGAAAACTAGAACACAATAAAATGAATTTAAGGGCTAGTAAGATTAACTTAATCAGTTTTACTAAAAATCTAATAAGTTATTTTGAAGAAGAAGCAAATAATAAAAATATTCTATTAAGTTTAGATTCTGATGTGCCAGATCTCGGTGTTTGGGCAGATGAAAAAATGATAGAAAAAATAATATTCAATCTTTTATCCAATGCAATTAAAGCAACCCCTAAAGGAGGAGCTATAAACATAGAATTATTTTCTAATGATAAACTTCATCATTTACCATTAGTTAATAAAGAGAAACCAGTAAGAGCAGTAGAAATACTGGTTTCTGATACAGGGACAGGATTAAATGAAAAAGAAGTAGAAAAAATATTCAAACGCTTTTATCAAGTAGAAGATCAAAACAAATCATATATCGGAGGTACAGGTATAGGTTTAGAAGTAGTAAAAAGTTTTGTTTACTTGCATAAAGGAGAAATTAAAGTGGAGAGCAAGTTAGGATCTGGGACTACATTTAAAATTCTTTTACCAATTGGTAAAGAACATTACAGAGAAGATCAAATCATTTATAACCAAGATAAAAAAGAGCAAGTAAAAGAAAATTTCTTATCAATTCAATCTTTACAAGAGACAACACAACCAGAACGAACTAATTTGGCAAAAACAAAAACAGTTTTAGTTGTTGAAGATAATGTAGAACTTATTAATTATCTAAAAAATGAATTAAGCATTGATTACAAGGTATTTATTGCCAACAATGGTAAAGAGGGAGTCGAAGTTGCTAAAGAAGTATTACCAGATGCAATAATTACGGATGTTGTAATGCCAGAAATGGATGGTTTTGAATTTTGTAAAACTATAAAAAATGATGCATCCACAAGTCATATTCCTTTATTAATGTTAACAGCAAGAACCACCATTGAAAATAGAATAGAAGGTATAGAAAATGGCGCAGATGCCTACATGGTAAAGCCATTCGATTTAAAACTATTAAAGCTCCGTTTATCACAATTAATAACAAGTAGACAACTAATTTTTGACAAATATTTTGGTGCAATAAGCGGAGCAGATGAAAAAATTAATTCTAGTTCTATTGATAAAGATTTTATACAAAAACTTTTAGACTATATAAATGAAAATATTTCTGACTCTAATTTAAGTGTAGAGGAATTGGCCTCACAATTAAAATTAAGTAGAAGTCAATTGTACAGAAAGATTAAAACATTAACTGGTCAAACAGTAAATGAATTTATAAGAAAGATAAGATTAGAAAGAGCTAAACAAATTTTAGATTCAGGAAAAGCAAACATAAGCGAAGCATGTTTTAGTGTTGGCTTTTCTTCACCATCATACTTTTCAAAATGCTTTAAAGCACATTTTGGTGTTTTACCTTCAGAACTAGAAGTAAAAAAAGAAACTATATTAAAACACTAAAAATCTATTGTATTCAGAAGGCATTTATCAGTAAAACCAAACAACACCTTAGAGTATTTATTTTAAAGCACTTAAAATCACACAAATACACATAATGAAACTATTGGTGCATTAAATGAACTAAATGTAGCATCCTTGTTAATTTTATGTTAATTAGCTACAATAGTTTTAAACTCTGTATTTTCTGTGTCAAAAAAGAAAGATATGTTCCAATATATTTGAAGAGCACATTAATGTATATGAAACAAAAAGACTTTACCAAAAAATTATTTTATGAAATAATAATAGTGTTAATTATGGTCGCACTATTGTTATTGATTTTTCATAATTTTTTATAAAGGCTTTATGCATCGGACACATTGCAAAACAATTTTTTTTTAATTAACCAATTAATATGAATGATGAACAAATTTAAAGTCACAATTATTGCATGCTTGTTTCTATGTATGCAAAATGTTTTTTCGCAAAACAAGAAAATTACCGGAGAGGTAAAAGATTCTTCAGGTAACCCTTTACCCGGAGTGTCTATTTTAGTAAAAGGGACAACCAGGGGTGTAGATACAGATTTTGATGGTAACTATTCAATATCTGATGTTTCAGCAAGTAATGAGTTAGTCTTTTCTTATTTAGGGATGATTTCTCAAACAATTGCTGTTGGAAACAACTCTCAGATAGACGTTGTATTATTAGATGATGCTACATCTTTAGATGAAGTGATTGTAATGGGATACTCCTCTCAAACAAGAGGAGATTTAACAGGTTCTGTTGCTTCTATAGACATGGATGAGGCTTTAAAAGCACCAGTAGTTACTGCTGCTGAGGCGCTTCAAGGAAGATCTACAGGGGTTACAGTTATTAGTAACAATACACCTGGTTCAGCTCCAAAAATTAATATTCGTGGTTTCGGTACAACAAACAATACCAACCCATTGTTTATTATAGATGGAGTTCAAACAGATGACCCAAATGCATTAAACAACCTGAACCCTTCTGATATCGATCAGATGAATGTTCTTAAAGATGGTGCTGCTGCAATTTATGGAGCAAGAGCTGCAAATGGTGTTGTTATCATTACAACCAAAGGCGGTGGATATAACCAAAGTAAACCTACGGTAACCTTAGACATGTATACTGGATTTTCACAAATTGCAAATACAGTAGACATGCTAAACCCAGAGCAACATGCGCAAATGTTGTTTCAAAGTCAAGTAAATGACGGAGTAAGCCCAAGTCACCCACAATATGGAGATGGTACATTTACCGTGCCTTCATCTATTGTAAGATATAATAGAGTTAAATCATACAAGCCAATCACTCTTTTCGGAGAAGGCGAAAAAAGCGCTGCTGTTACTCCTGGAGGAACAGACTGGATTGACGCAATGACTTCAAGTGCTTTAACTAATAACATCGCATTGTCATTATCTAACGGAAATGAAACTGGAAAATATTTCATGTCACTTGGATATTTAACTAGAGATGGTGTTGCAGCTTATACTGGTTTTGAAAGATTAAGTACAAGATTAAACTCAGAATTCAAAATAGGCGATAAAATTACTATTGGTGAACATATGAATGTTTCATTTACAAATACTCAAAGTGGTAACAGTGAAGCTTGGGAAATGGCATTGAGAATGACACCTTTATTACCTGTATACGATGACGAAGGTCTTTTTGCAGGAAGTAGAGCCCCAGGTATTGGAAACACACGTAATCCTGTAGCTCAAAACTACAGAACTCGTGATGATTATGCGAAGAGATATGCTGCTTTCGGAGATGTTTATTTAAATTGGGAAATTATAGAAAATCTATCATTTAAGACAACTTTAGGAGGTGGATTTAATACTTTTGATTCAAGACGTTTTACATCTTTAGATCCTGAACATGGAGAGCCAATTGGTATCAATAATTTAAATGAGCAAGACCAAACGGCTTCTAATTGGATATGGTCAAATGTATTGTCTTACAACAAAACATATAAAGAACACAGTATTAATGCCTTATTAGGTTATGAAGCATTGAAAAATTCTGATAAAGGAAAAGGGGTTACTGTTTCAGATTTCTTATTCGAAACACCTGACTTTTATTTATTAAACAATGGTGCGGTGCCACCAAAAGTAGATTATGCTTATGATAATTCTAATTCATTAGCATCTGTTTTCGCAACTGTAAACTATTCTTTTAGGGACAAATACTATGCAACTGTGACATTGAGAAACGATACATCTTCTCGTTTTTTAGGTGACAATAAAAGTGCTACGTTCCCTTCTTTTAGTGGAGGATGGATCATGAGTAAAGAAGATTTCTTTAATGCTGACGGTTTTGTTAACAGATTGAAATTAAAAGGATCGTGGGGGCAATTAGGTAATCAAACATTACCAGTGAATAATCCAACCATAAACATTTCAAGCTTAAATAGTTCACAAGCTGATTATTACTTTGATGGAGCTAATATAAGTTCAGGAGCAATTATATCAGCAATTGGAAACCCGAATTTAAAATGGGAAACAAGTGAAACGCTAAACTTTGGTGTTGAACTAGCTATGTTAGATAGTAGATTAAATATGTCTGTAGAGGGTTATCAAATTAAAACTAAAGATTTGATTTCTCAAGATTTTGGGTTAATTAGTACAACTGCAATTGATGCATCTGCTCCATATGTAAATTTGGGTGACATACAAAACACAGGATTTGATTTAGGCATAGGATGGAATGATACCACAGATTCAGGTTTCTCTTATGGCGCAAGTTTAAATTTATCACGTTATAAAAATGAAGTGGTTAAATTGATTGGGGGCGCTCCAGTTGGGGGTAGAACAAATGAATTAAGAGGGCAACAACCCACAAGAACTGAAGAAGGAGAAGAAATGTCTTATTTCTACGGTCGTAAAGTAATTGGATTATCTGATACAGGTAGGTTTGTTTATGAAGATGTAAATGGTGATGGAACTGTTGATGATGATGACAGAACAAATATTGGTTCTCCTCATGCAGATTTCACCTATGGTCTTAACTTATCAGGAGCTTACAAAGGTTTCGATGCTCAGTTATTCTTTACAGGTTCTCAAGGAAACGATATTTATAACTTCAATAAATTTTATACAGATTTTCCTGCTTTCGTAAATGGAAATAGAAGCACAAGAGTATTAAACGCTTGGACACCAAGTAATACAAATACTACTGTACCAGCATTATCAACTTCAATTACAAATAACGAAGGTGATCCAAACTCATATTACGTAGAAGATGGTTCTTTCTTTAGACTAAAAAATATTCAAATCGGATATTCGTTGTCAGAAAATATCACTAGCAAAATGAATATAAGCTCTGCCCGCTTCTATGTACAAGCAACTAATTTATTTACTATCACAGATTATTCTGGGTTTGATCCTGAAATCATCTCACAAAATAATTTAAGTTTAGGTGTTGATAACAGAATTTACCCAAATTCTAAGATATTTACAATGGGTGTTAATTTTAAATTTTAAAAAAAAATGAAAAAAATATTTCTTTATTTTAGTGCGCTAGCATTGGTACTAGCGTGTAGCGATGACTTTACAGAATCACCAGCTGTTGGTGCTTTAAGTGATGCAGCATTGCAAAATGAAACAGGAGTTAATTTAATGCTTACAGGTGCCTATTCTGCGCTAGATGGTGTTCGATTAAACTCTGTAGGAGAAGGATGGGCTCAAGGTCCTTCTAACTGGATTTTTGATACATTGTCTGATGACGCCCACAAAGGAAGTACGGATGGTGATCAACCAGAATTATATAATGTAGAAACTCTAAATTGGTCCACCGGAAGCTCATATTTCTTAGGGAAATGGTCTGCAGTGTGGGCGGGTGCTCAAAGAGCCAATGCAGTAATCGCATTGATTAATACAATCCCAGAAGGAGATTTTAGTGCTCAATTGGCAGAAGCTCGTTTTTTAAGGGGTCATTTTTACTTTGAATTGACAAAAATATTTAAGTATATCCCTTTTATTGACGAAGAAATGTATGCCGCTCAGGAGTTTAACCAACCAAACCTTAGTGCGCCGTGGGATAAAATAGAGGCAGATTTTAAATATGCTGCGGACAACTTACCAAATAGCCAAGATGTAATAGGTAGACCAAATTCTTGGGTTGCGAAAGCATTTTTAGGAAAAACACATTTGTACCAATCTGATTGGAATGCGGCGCTGCCATTACTAGCAGATGTTGTTAACAATGGTCCTTATTCTTTAATGACAGATTTTGTAGATAACTTTAGATTGGCTGGTGAGAATAGTAGTGAAACAATGTTCGCTATCCAATTTACCAAAGATGCTACTGGATCAAATACAAACCTAAGAGGTGCGTTAAATTTCATTAATGGTGGCCCTTATGCTTCTTGTTGTGGATTCTATATGCCGTCTCAAGATTTATTGAACGCCTATAAAACTACTGCATCCGGTCTACCAGAATTAGATACTTACGGAGATAGTGATGTAACTAGTGATTTAGGGATTCCTTCAGCAGATCCATTTACACCATATGCAGATCCATTAGATCCAAGAGTTGATTACACAATTGCTCGAAGAGGTATCGATTATAACGGTTATGGAGTAAGCCCGGGTGCAGATTGGTTAAGAAATGAGCCTTCTGATATTTCAGGTGCTTATCTACCTAAGAAAAACACTTATTGGAACGGTGAAACAGACAACATGTCAACAGGTGGTTGGGGTGAACAAAACTCTGGAGTTAACTATCACGTTATGCGTTTTGCAGATGTATTGTTAATGCATGCGGAAGCAGCTCTTGAAACGGGAGATTTAAGCACTGCACTTACAAATGTAAATATAGTAAGAAATAGAGCTAAAAACTCAAATTATGTGCAAGCGCCAGGAGGAGGTAATGCGGCAAATTATGTAATAGAACCTTATGCTTCCTCTGATTTTTCAACGCAAGAAAATGCTAGAAAAGCAGTACGTTTTGAGCGTCGTTTAGAAATGGGGATGGAAGGACATAGATATTTTGATATCGTAAGATGGGGAAATACGGCTGCAAGAATGAATACATATGTTGAGAATGAATCTCGTGCGAACCCACAATTCGGCTCAGAAGCTGGTACTTGGAGTAGTAAACATAATAATTGGCCAATTCCAGTTTCAGCAATTGATGGAAGTGGTGGGAAATTAACTCAAAACCCAGATTGGTAAAATAAATTTTGAATTAGTTTATTACAGGGCATTGAAAGATGCCCTGTTTTTTTATATTTACGCATATCTAATATCTATTCTCAAAGTAATGAAAAAACTTTTTTTACCATTTATACTTGTGCTCTTTTTATCAGCCTGCAAAAATGATTTTAAAAATAACTCCCCTATTTTCAAAAAAATAAACGCCTCATATTCAGGTATTAATTTTGCAAATACCTTAAAAGAAAATGACTCTTTAAATTATTTGACTTATGCATACATGTATATGGGTGGAGGAATATCTGTTGGTGATATCAATAACGACGGGTTAAATGATTTGTTTTTTACAGGTAACATGGTATCTAATAGGTTATACTTAAACAAAGGCAATCTCAAATTTGAAGATATAACTACTATTGCTAATGTTGAGGGTGACAATAGATGGTTTACAGGCGTTACCATGGCAGATGTTAATAATGACGGATATTTAGATATATACTGCTCAGTGAGCGGAAAATACGGCCCAAAAGAAAATCTTCTCTATATAAATAATAGAGATATGACTTTTTCCGAAAAAGGAAAAGAATTTGGCTTAGCAGATGCCGGACATAGCGTACAATCTACCTTTTTTGATTATGACTTAGATGGAGATTTAGATTTGTTTTTAGCAAACTACCCCTCTACTCGATTTAATGCACCAAATAGTCACTATTTATGGAAAATGAAAAATCCAAAAGAGAACGAAACAGATCAATTGTTTCGCAATGATGGAGGTAAATTTGTGAATGTTACGAAAGAATCGGGAGTTGGCACTTTTGGTCTCTCATTAAGCTGTACAGTAGGTGATTTGAATAATGATGGTTGGCCAGACTTATATGTTTCCAATGATTTTAGTTCACCTGATTATTTATTTATCAATAACCATGACGGGACTTTTAGCGAACAAGTAAAAAACACCACAAAACACACAGCCTTTTATGGAATGGGCGTAGACATTGCTGATTTTAATAACGATCAATTATTAGATTTGATTCAGGTAGATATGATGGCTCAAAATAATCGTAGGCAAAAAGCGAATATGGCGAGTATGAATCCAAGATTATTTTGGAGTACTGTTAACTCAGGATTTCACTATCAATACATGCAAAATAACCTTCAAGTAAATCATGGTGTTCTCAATGATTCATTACCCCATTTTAGCGATGTATCCAGAATAGCCGGTTTATCCTCTACGGATTGGAGCTGGGGACCTCTTTTTGCTGATTTAGATAATGACGGACTCAAAGATATCTTTATTTCAAACGGAACGCGAAGAGAAATTAACAACAGAGATTTCTTTAATGAAATGAAAAAATTAAAATTAACAAAGGCTGATATGTTAAAGAAAAGCCTTGAAATTCCCTCTGAAAAAATTGACAATTTTGCTTTTAAAAATATGGGTGATTTAAATTTTGAAAAGGCAAATGATCTATGGGGAATAAAATATAAAGGATTCTCAAATGGGGTCGTTTATGTTGATTTAGATAATGATGGAGATCTTGAAATTATTACAAACAATATTGATGATGTTGCATCAGTATTCGAAAATACGAGTTCGACTATCAATAATTATTTAATGGTTGATTTTGAGGGCAAGAGAGGAAATAAGTTTGGTTTAGGTAACAGAGTGTATATTACAGTTGGTGATGAAACGCAAATGCAGGAACTTACCCTTACCCGAGGATTTCAATCATCTGTTGCTCCTGAACTACATTTTGGATTGAACAAATCAACCATAATTGAAAGTTTAAAAGTTGTTTGGACAGATGGAAAAACGCAAGAAATAAGTAACCTTGATGTTAACCAAAAAATAACACTAAATTACAAAGATGCTATAGAAACTAAAGCTAATAATAAAATCGTAAAGCAGCTATTCACTTCAAATACAGACAATGTGTTTCCAGAACATAAACATGTAGAAAATTATTACGACGATTTTGTTGATCAAGTGTTATTACCGCATAAAATGTCTCAATTCGGACCTGCACTGGCCGTTGGAGATTTAAATGGTGATGGTTTAGAGGATTATTTTGTGGGCGCAGCCTCAAATCACCAAGGTAAATTGTATTTGCAAACTCCATCAGGTTTTATTGAAAGTAACATACCAGATTTTGAAAAAACATTGATAAGTGAAGATGTGGGCGCAACAATTTTTGATGCGGATCAAGATGGAGATAATGACTTATATGTTGTTAGCGGTGGATATGAATTTGAGGCCAATTCTAAATGGCTTCAAGATAGGTTGTATATTAATGATGGTAAAGGAAATTTTTCATTATCCGAAAAAGCCTTACCAAAAATGATAACAAGCGGTTCTCGAGTTTACAATGCAGATTTAGATAAAGATGGAAAAGAGGACTTGATTGTTTTAGGAAGGCAACTACCAAAAAACTACCCAGCTTCTTCAAACTCTCATATTTTATTAAACAAAAGTGAAAATGGCATTGCAAAGTTTAATGACGCAACTGATAATGTACTAAAAGAATTTAATGCATTAGGAATGGCAACAAGTGCAGTTGTTACAGATATTGATAATGATAGTTGGTTAGATCTTATTGTAGTGGGCGAATGGATGCCAATTAGAATATTTAAAAATAACAAAGGCAAATTCAAAGAAGTTTCCAAAGATATGGGAGTTGATAAGGACACTACTGGTTGGTGGTGGAGTATACAAGAAGGTGATTTTGATAACGATGGCGATATGGATTATATTCTTGGTAATAACGGGCTTAATTATAAATACAAAGCCTCAGAAGATGAAACCTTTGATATTTTTATTAAAGATTTTGATAATAACAAAAAGAATGATATTGTTTTGAGTTATTACAATGATGGAGAGCAATATCCTGTTCGTGGTAGAGAATGCTCATCTCAACAGATTCCGGCGATAAAACATGTATTTAAAGATTACAAAAGTTTCTCTGAAGCGACTTTAATTGATGTATATTCAAAGCAAGATTTAGATAATGCAATTCATCATCAAGTAAAATCATTTGCCAGTATTTATTTAGAAAACGATAAAGGACAATTTATATCCCACAAACTTCCAATTCAAGCACAATTTTCAAGTATCAACCAAATCTTGGTTAATGATTTTGATAAAGATGGAAATTTGGACGCCTTAATTGCTGGGAATTTACATGTATCCGAAGTTGAAACACCAAGAAATGATGCAAGCCACGGATTGTTTTTAAAAGGAAATGGTAATGGTACTTTTTCACCTGTTCCTGTCTTAAAAAGTGGATTTTATGCCTCAGGAGACGTAAAAGACATGTCAGAAATTATGGTCAATCAAGAACGTCATATAATAATTGCAAAAAATAATGATAAGGTTCAATATTTAAAATTGAAAAACTAAATTAAAGTAATAAGGATACTATAAGAACCGTTGCAAAACCAACAAGGGATAAGATCGTAGTCATTACAGACCAACTTCTAAAAGTTTGTTTTTCATCAAGGTGTAAATATTTACTTACTAGCCAAAAACCACTATCATTTACATGAGACATAATTGAAGCCCCTGCTGCAATTGCAATTACCAAAAGAGCTTTATCAATGTCCGTAATTGTATTTGACAATAAAGGAGCTGTTATACCTGCTGCCGTTATCATTGCAACAGTTGCAGAACCCTGTAAAACTCTAACAATAACAGCCGCCAAAAAAGCGAACAATAAAATACTAATTCCTTTATCTGCAAAATAATTTGCTAGCATTGAACCAGTACCTATATTTATTAAAATTTGCTTAAATACACCACCCGCCCCTGTTAAGAGAATAATAATTCCTGCAGCTTCCATAGATTTTGTTGTTGTTTTTAGCAACGTCTCTTTGCTATACCCTCTTTTAATACCTAATAAATACCAAGCAATTAAATTTGCAAGGATTAATGCTGAAAACGGGTGCCCAATCATTTGTAACCAATTTTTAACATTACTAGGTATTGTGTCTTCTTCAAACAAGGGACTATTTAAAACCGTGTTACTCACAATTAAAACAATAGGAATGCCAATAATAGCCAATATTAAACCTACAGCAGGATAGTCCTTATGACCTTTTTTGTCTATTACTTTAGGAGCATTTATATGTATTTTTTTTGAGATATACTTCGCAAATAAAGGTCCACTTATAATTGCAGATGGTATGCCAACTAAAAAGCCAAAAAGAATTACCCAACCTAAATCTGCTTTTAAAATATCTGCAACAGCAATAGGTCCAGGAGTTGGTGGTATAAACGAATGCGTAATTGCCAAACCTGCTAATAAAGGAATAGCGTATAACAATAAAGATTTTTTAGTTTTTCTCTGGAGTGAATAAATAAGGGGTACTAAAATTATAAATGCGACATCAAAAAAAACAGGAATGGCAATAAAGAAACCGGTTATCATCAAAGCCCAAGAAGCATTTTTCTCTCCAAATTTGTTGAGTAAGTAATTTGCTAAAGCCTCAGCACCTCCTGAGTGTTCTAAAATAGCACCAAATATTGCTCCTAAACCAACAACAGTAGCTACAAAACCCAAAGTATTTCCCATACCTTCTTTTATCGTATTGATAATGTCAAGAGGATTCATTCCTGAGAAGATACCAACAGAAATACTTGCAATTAGAAGAGCGATAAAAGCAGGAATTCTTAATTTTAAAATTAAAAAAAGTAACAGTATTATACCTATAATAACTGCAGAAATTAGTGAAAAATCAATCATTATATTACCATATTGTGTGAAAGTGTTCTTGTTCTTTTTTATCTATTCTTTGATAAGTATGTGCCCCAAAAAAATCTCTTTGTGCTTGAATTATATTTGCAGGTAATCGCTCTGAAGTAATAGAAATCCAAAAATTAAATGAAGCGTTTAGGGTGTTTAAAGGAATGCGACTTTCTAAACCATATTTTAGAGTTTCTACAATAGCATCTTCATTGTCAAGTAAAAAATTAAATATTTGATTATCCTTCAAGTAATCATGATTGTTTTTTAAAATTTCAATAGATTTTTCCATAAACTTAGAGCGAATAATACAGCCATTTGTCCAAATTCGAGCTATTTCAGAAAAGTTTAAATCCCAATGATATTTTTTTGAGGCTTCTTTCATTAAAAGAACCCCTTGGTGATGATTTATAATTCTCGCAAACTGATACGCTTTTTTTAAATCTTCTATTTTTGGAGAATTCAAATGAATTTCTCTTGTTATGTTTTTTGATAATTGAACTCTATCTTTTTTAAATGAAGAAATAAATCGATCAAATACAGCAGCAGTAATCATCGTACTCGGAAACCCAAGATCTAGAGACGTTTTACTAGACCAAGAACCTGTTCCTTTATTACCAGATTTATCTAAAATTAAATCAATTAAATACTTCTTTCCTTCTTTTTTTGTTAAAATCTTAGAGGTTATTTCCAACAAGTAATTACCTGTATTTTCTGTATTCCATTCGTAAAATAATTTAGAAATTTCATCATTAGTAAGGGATACTTTTAAAATCGAATATAACTCAGCAATTAGTTGCATTTCTGCATATTCAATTCCATTATGTATCATTTTTACGAAATGACCCGCACCGTCATTTCCAATAAAAGTACAGCAAGGTTTCCCTGACTTGTCTTTTGCTGCAATTTTTTCTAAAATTGGTGCAACTTTTTGATAGGCTTCGAAAGCTCCGCCAGGCATAATAGATGGGCCTTTTCTGGCACCTTCCTCCCCTCCAGAAATTCCACATCCAATAAAATCAATTTCTGCCTGATTTAAATAAATTGTTCTTCTTTGAGTATCTGTAAATAAAGAGTTTCCTCCATCAATAATAACATCACCTTTGTGCAAAAAAGGTAAAATTTGCTGAATTATAGCATCTATTGCTGTTCCCGCCTTAATCATTATTAAAATTCTACGCGGCCTCTCTATTGAGTCCACAAACGATTTTAAATCCTTAAAACCGTTAATATTTTTAAAGGAAGTATTATGAATAAAATCGTCCACAACATTTTCTTCACTTTCGCAAACTCTGTTATAAACTGAAGTAGAAAAGCCATTTTCTGCAATATTTAAACTAATGCTTTTTCCCATAACACCAAGACCGATAACTCCAAATTCTGATTTATGCATTTGTTTTAATCTTTTGAATAATTGTATTTACAATTTCAGGTAAACTCCCAGATACATTTATGTGCAATCCATAATTTGGAACCTCAAGAGCCTCTATTTGTGATTTTAATAAATGGGGGTTCATAAAATGATTTTTTCTCTTAGAAATTCTATCATAGATTAATTGATAATCACCATTTAAAACTACCCAATAATCAATACTCTTGTCTGCATTTAGAATTTTTCGATATGACTCTTTTAGTGCAGAACAAGCTAAAATAGCTCCTTCATTTTTTTTCCAAGATGTAATATTTTTAGATAGTTTTTTTAACCAAGGTAGTCTGTCTTTATCAGTTAAAGGAATATTAATTTTCATCTTTTCAATATTCTCTTTAGGATGAAAATTATCTCCATCGTAAAAAGGAATATTTAATCTTTTAGAGAGTAATTCACCAACAGATGTCTTTCCACAACCACTGACTCCCATGATTACAATAACATTTTTCATTATTTTTGAAGGATAAAAGATGTTTTTAAACCTTGAGCAGCATTAGGCCCAACCCAAACATTAAATGAACCTTCTTCTGCAGCTTTTATTATTTTATGATTCACAAATTCTAAGTCTTTAGAGGATATTTTGAAAGAAATTTCTCTTGTTTCCCCACTTTTTAAGAAGACATGTTTAAATCTTTTTAACTCCTTTACAGGTCTCGTAATACTACCTACAATATCTTGAACATAAAGTTGAACAAGTTCTTTACCATCCTTTTCACCTGTATTTTTAATCGATACTTTAACCTCTAAATCTTCATTAAAATGAATAGCATTTTTAGATATAGACATATCAGAATAATTAAAAGAAGTGTACGATAATCCATAGCCAAAAGGAAAATGAGGTGTAAAACCAGCATCCAAATAATGCGAGTCGTTTCCTAAAGAACTTTGCCACGCAGCAATTGGTATTTTTTCCATTGGGATAAAAGAAGCGCTATCTGCAGGTCTACCCGTGTTTTTATGATTGTAAAAAAAAGGTAATTGCCCTGCTATTTTGGGCCAAGAAACAGGCAATCTACCTTCTGGAGATTTGATCCCATGTAAAACCTCGTACAGAGCTTCACCTCCCATTGTACCGGGATGCCACGCCATTAAAACAGCATCGGTCTTTTCTATAATATTTGTTATTGTAATTGGTCTTCCCGCCATAATAATTAGCACAATTGGTTTTCCTGTTTTTGCCAGTTCCTGTATCAACTCTTCTTGAGCTCCTGGTAAATCAATATTGGCTCTACTATGTGCTTCTCCCGAAAGTATTGCCTCTTCACCACCAAAGAATAATATTACATCAGATTTTTTAGCAATTTCAATTGCTTTTTTAAACCCTTTCGTAGAAATATCTCTACTATGTGTTAATCCTTTTGCAAATTTAAAATTTGCATTCGCATTTCTATAGGCTGTTAAAGGTGTGTTTGTATGTTCTTTTTCTCCGTCAAAAGCCCAAGTACCCAATTGCTCATGCGGAGCATTTGCTAATGGGCCAATAATAGCAACTTTTGTTTTTGTTGAAATTGGTAAAATTGAATTCTTATTTTTTAATAATACCGTACTTCTCATTGCGGCTTTTTTGGCTTCTTTTAAATGCTTTTCTGCATAAAAATTACCAGTATGTTTTTTACTTCTATATGGGTTTTGAAAAAGACCTAATCTAAATTTGATTCGCAAAATATTACGAACAAATTCATTTAATTCTTCAATAGTTACTTTATTTTCTTTAATCAATTCTTTTAAATGATTTTCATAAGCTTCGCTGGTCATTTCCATGTCTAATCCAGCCTTTGCGGCTAATTCCCCTGCATGCTTTTCATCCTTGGCAAAACCATGCGCAATCATTTCAATAACAGAATTCCAATCACTTACAACAAAACCATCAAATTTTAATTCACCTCTTAAAACATCTTTCAATAAAAACTCATTACCTGTTGCAGGAATACCGTTTATCTCATTAAAAGAACTCATTACCGTTGCCGCACCCGCATCTATTGCCGATTTAAAAGGCGGTAAATAAACGTTTCTTAAAAGGGGCTCACTTAAATTTACGGTATTGTAATCTCTACCTCCTATTGCTGCTCCATAAGCAATGTAGTGTTTTGCAGAAGCGGCTATTCTATGAGGATTACTTAAGTCATCTCCTTGAAAACCTTTAATATAAGCTTCTCCTAATATGGTTGCTAAATAAGTATCTTCGCCTGGAGATTCAGCAATTCTTCCCCATCTACTATCTCGAGCAATATCTAACATTGGTGCAAATGTCCATCTTATTCCTGCTGCCGAAGCTTCAAAAGCGGCAATTTCAGAAGATTTTTCTACTATTTGTGCGTCCCAAGTTGCTGCTAAACCAAGTGGAATTGGAAAAAGAGTTTTAAACCCATGAATAACATCTCTTCCAAAAATTAATGGAATTCCGTTTGGACTTTCCTCCATAGCCAATTTTTGCAATTCATCTACATAATCTAAATTCATTATGTTTAAAAAAGCTCCCACATTTCCTTTTTTAACTGATTCTTTTAAATCCTCAGGTAAGATTTTTGCCCTACTAGAAACACCTCTTAAATTGGTTTGACCAATTTTTTCTTCTAATGTCATTTTAGAAATTAAAGCATCTATTTTATTTTCATAAGCT